>Ga0209335_10006170_pt1 | contig 10778 bp, 14 predicted proteins | sample COG_09_FD_184753 | JGI IMG/M metagenome (GOLD analysis project Ga0209335, IMG submission 184753) | Pelagic Microbial community sample from North Sea - COGITO 998_met_09 (SPAdes) (version 2) | ecosystem: Environmental > Aquatic > Marine > Neritic zone/Coastal water | place: Helgoland, sampling...
TGAAGGATGTTTCTAAATGCGACACGGCAATGTGTAAGACTTTCTGTTCCATTGGAGATAATTGTGAAATATATTTTGATATATCGGCTTTTGACATCTCTAATTTTCTTCTTTCTTATAGAATGACATATTATGTTTAACTTTTTTCAATTTTTTATATAATTTATAAAAAAATTGAATTGTTTTTTGAAAAGCATTTAAAATATAATACAACCACTCGTTTATCATCCAGTATGAATAATCCAGTAAATAACAAACAATACGGTGCCATTGCCATTGTGCTTGCTAACGACAATAACAATGGCACTGTTCCTAAAAAAGGTAAGATATTTCGGTATAAATTGAGCGATGATATTATGGCAATTATTTCTCAATTTGCAAAAATACATCAATTTGACGACAGACATGCTTATAAAGAGGCATGGGCCAGATGGCTGGTAGACCAGCAAGATACGGTTGAGAGAGAAGTGATGCGTCTTCAACAATTAGACTACGATGGCGATATTATAGACAAAATGTTTAAGGCGGGCCGTTATTATTTTCGCGAAAAAACTGCTATTAAAAAACATGACGAGGAGGATGAGGATGTTGCGAATGCAAATGTGAATGCAAATGTGAATGCGACCGACAATCACAACGCAAATGACAACGCAACTAATGGAGGCAAGAAAGCCCGCGGAAAGGCCGATAAACGACGCACTTATATTGTCATGAACCATGAACTTATTCAAGGCATGGATAGCCATTTACAAAAAATGATGAAATCAAATGAATTTAAACCAGAACTAGCTTATATTCATTTTTGCGATAATCATGTTGAATTATTACGAAAAGAAATTGGGCGTTTAATGAAAGAAAATAAACATAACACTATTTCTTCTCGTCAAATGTCGGCTAAATTTAAAAAAACATATAAAAATCGTTACTTTATTTTATCAAGTAAGCAAGTATGTTCAACAAATTAAGCCATGCAGTTACAACCGCCGCTTTGTCCACAACTAGCGCAACCGCCGGTTTGATCAGGAGTCATTGAACACGAATTACCGCCTTTCATGGTTTTTTTTTTCATTAATTTATCCACCTTTTTTTTACATTTTCCACATATTTTAATCTGGTTTAATAATTTTTGAATATCAATGTCGTTATTCATAGGGCTGCTAGCTTTCATGCTGCTATTGTTTTTACGGCTTTTCTTTGTTCCCTTTTTTTTCCGTCCAAAGGTTTGCGCTTTTCCTTGCACATATAACGGGTGTTTACCTTCTTTAATTTGTACCCATTCTTTTTTGGCAAAAGGCGTGACATCGCCTATAGATGGCGATTTACCTTTGCTTTTTTCTTCACTCAACTTAAGTTTTATTAATTCTAACCACGTCATCGGTTTTTTGCTCATTTATATTATAAAAAGAAAATTAAATATTAATATATCTAAACAAAATTATTAATTTAATATTTTATTATTATTATTAAATATAAAATAAAATTGAAAACAATATAATATAATAATGATATTATACTATATTATCATAAACAAAATGGTAAAAAACGCAGGTGGAAATAAATCTAAAAAGGTTGCACGAAAGAATGTGTCTTCTTATTCAAGTAGTAACGATGTACGAAAGGCGTCCGATGAAAGTGAAATGTACGCAATGATTACAAAAATTTTTAGTAGTCAGCGTTGTAACGTCATTGGCGCCGATGGCAATACCTATCAATGCACCATTCGTGGGAAATTTTTGAAAAATAAACGCAGTGGCGAAGGATTAATTATTGGTGCTTGGATTTTAATTGGGTTTTATGAATGGGAAGTTCGTAGCGACGGAACAAAAAAATGTGATTTGTTGGAAATTTATTCTAATATGGAAAAGGATAAATTAAAACAACTTGAATCAAAACATCTACTTAATTTAATAAAAATCGAAGGAAATGATAATGGAAATTGTACTTTTTCGAATTTTCATATAAATTCTGACGATGAAAGCAGCGGCGACGATGATGTAAAAAAAACAAATGATAATATTAAACCACATACAACAGAAGAAACTATTCAAAATACTGAGCCAACAATCCCTTATAAAAAAGAAACCGCACAAGAACAACTTGATTGGTTAACGATATCCGATAAAGACATTTAATTTATCACCAACCAAGCATACTGTATAACCAACTATTATTTTTTGTTTCTGGAGCTGCGGGTGCTGGCACTTGTTCTGCTGGTGCTTGTTCTGCTGCTGGTGCTTGTTCTGCTTGTTCTGCTTGTTCTGCTGGTGCTGCTTGTTCTGCTGCTGGTGCTGGTGCTGGTGCTGGTGCTGGTGCTGCTTGTTCTGCTTGTTCTGCTTGTTCTGCTGGTGCTGCTTGTTCTGCTGGTGCTGCTTGTTCTGCTTGTTCTGCTGGTGCTTCCTCTACTTGTGCTGCGGGTGCTGGCGCCTCTTCATTAAGTGATGAATAAAGTATATTGCTTGCCCACTTATATTCATATGAATTTAATGTATTTAACATACTATGCCAATCTTCCCCTATTTTTACTGACGAATATTCATGCTTTGTTGTCGTGGGGTTATTTACAAACTCTAATGAATTTTTTCGTAAGTTAGTTATCATTTTACGATAAAGCATCATATTTTTGCGTTTTTGTTTGGCGGTTAATGTTTTTGTATTAATGCCAGAATAAAACGCATGTGCGATATAGTAAGAAAACCAGCCCCAAGAATATGAGGTTTCGCGAGGTAAATGATAACATATATTCGAAATAGGAAATGATTCATCATTATCTTTTTTCAACTGAGTAACAATACATGTTAAAATATGTTTTAGTAAAGGCTCTGTCGAGAGATTGCAATTATTTTCTTTTAAGATCATTAAACATGGTTTAATAATAGACCATCCACCCATTTGAAGCAACCCATTAAAGGCTTCAACTGCAAAATAATCAATCATGGGTTTATATGATTGTCCATCCTCTTTATTTTCACCAAATTCTAAAAATCCACTTAAAATATTATATGAAATTTCAGGGTCTTGTTTATAGGTGTGAAAAATTAATTTATAAGGAATAGATAAGGATCGCGTATCCTCATAAATATAAAAAATATCGTATAATATTTTAGCAGTTAATGATTTAATATCTGTTTTCTTTTGGTTATTTATTTGCTTTACCAATACCATTATTTGTTCGTTTATATCACCATCACGCGTAATATTCATTATAATATATTTACTTTATTTCTTTTTTTATCTTTAAGTTTTTTTTATTTTTATTACGCATTGTTTTGTTATTTTTCGTCGTGATTATTATTCTCTTAGTATGATTATGGTGGTTTTCTACAGGCCCTTTTGAATGTATAGTGTTGTTTTTATCTTCTTCCTCAATATAAATAAAATATAATGAATTTAATTCATGGAACATTGCAATAGAGTCATAAAAGTGAATATGGTTGAAATATTTTTCAACTGATAAAAATCGGTTATTGTCAGATTCATAATTTACATAGTTTTCAACTTCTTCGGGATTTAAATCAATATTGTAGCGAAGAATAGAATTCAATTTATATTTTTTATTTCTGTTATCGCTGTTATTGCTGTTATCGCTGTTATTGCTGTTATCTATTTCATACTGTTTAATTAAAGAAATTAATTCCGTGTTCAATAATATACCTGAATTGTTCAATGCATATTTTTGTATATTTCTATTAATGACTTCTTTCTTGCTATTAATATAAAATAAATAAAGCTTAATTGATATAACTGGCTCTTTATAAAATTCATTATAATTATTTTCTTCTTCTTTAAATGTATCTATCCATTCCGTATCTATTTTTTCATCATCATCTTCATCATCTTCATCTTCATCGTATTCAGAGGTATATGATAACGCCGATTTATTATCATTTTCACTATCATCGGCCATTTCATTGTCTAATAAATTCTCCATTATAATAAATAATACATTATGAAAAAAAAATTTAAACTTATAATAAAGTCATAATGATGTTGTACTGTTTTATTTTATTAAACCTTTATTTAATTGCTATATTCATTTTCGTCGTCTGAATATATAGTTTCCGTCTCATTTTCATATACATCAATTAAGTCGAGTTGCCCGTAAAATTCAGATAGGTCACCTAGACATTCAATATCTCGGTCACGATCATATTGTTCGCGTGCGATTCGGTTCTTCAAAATAATGCGGCTTATTTTCAGGTTTTCTTTCTCTTCGTTATCCTCTTTCATCACGGGTTTTCCATATTTATATTGAATTCCCCCCTTTTCTTGACGACTGATATGAACCCAGCCAGGCAAAATATCGACTTTTGCCTCTTTTGGATCTTCTACCTTTCTTGCAGCAGCCGATGAGAAACTTATTGGTTTTCCGTGATTAGTAGATTTCTTTACGGTTTCCCCCAACGATGGAAATGCGTTTGGTTCAATTGCGAACTCTTTTTTCAGTGCCGTTTTTTTAGTGCTGGATAATGATAACGATGTGGGTGATGCATGAGCGTGAGTTGTTGACGCTGTATTTTTTTTACCCCGCAAGGAGGGCGGGACATAAGATGATTTGTTAGATGCAAACATTATGATTTGATTGATGTGATAATATGCTTATCTTTGTATTATATATTTAAGTAAGTGTTAATGAATTCAATTTTTTATTAAAATATATTTTTTATTAATAATAACAACTATAATAACAAATATAATGTTAATCAGAGAAATCCTAGTTGAACAATTTCTGACAGAAATGATGAAAGATCCTTATATTGATAGCGATATATATTATACAAAAAGAGAGATTTATAATAATTTTATTTCTCTCCTCATCAAGCAAACGGGGATACAAGAAACCGATACACTTTCACCAATATCGTCGATATCGACAATTATCCCCAAAGCAATGAACTATTCGGATGTAGAAACGATGGCATTTCACCTTTCGCTTCAATTACATTATTTAGAAAAACAGGGGTTTAGTTTATTTTTTTGGCAACCAAGCGATATTAGCGTTATTCGTATTATGCATAAGCATATGGAACAAACCCTCTATTTATTATCAAATTTATCGCAATTAGTGCCGCTGTATAAACAAGATTTATCGCAATTATCACTAGTATATCCATCTGTTTTTCCTTTCCCACCCGAGAGATGTGCGCCCGAATTATTTAATATGAAAGTATTGCCTTTTATTACACATCGTAGTGCAAGTTATTATAGCTTAGGTTTATTATGTTTATGGTGTTTAAATATTTCATACGAAAATCTCTCTTTAGAAAAATTACAAGGGACAAAACTATTTTATTTTTTAGAGAGATGTTTGAAAAAGATTCCAACCGAAAGGGTATTATTATACCTTTGAGAAAGGTATAGCCAAACTATTTTTAAAAACGGCATAGCCAAACTATTTTTAAAAACGCCATATATATATAATATATCTATGTCGATTGTTGCATTAAAACGAAATTCAAGAAGGTTTCAAGTGCCTGTTTCAGCAAATGGGTTTTCTTTAAACGGTGGACATCGTAATCAGCGCATCTTTGGAAACACTAATCTCTCGGCTTTAACCAACGGACAATACAATTATTGTTCAGGCAATGACCCCACCATAGTTAAAACATCAACCAAGAACACCAAAGGCTTTCTCTATTCTACAGTGAATTTCCCAACTTGTCCTAATGGAAGCACTTGTGGTGGAGTGGGTGCTCAAGCAAATTGGGTGAAAAACTTTTCGCCCGAAGATCACAGTGCGGGGCAATATATTAAAGATGTAGTACAAGCTAGTGCAGCAACATGCGTCACCAAAAAGATTGATTCAGGCGAAGAAGTGTGTTTGCCGGATTGCAAAGCACGATCTTATCATATTGGCGGTAAACGCGTTTATACAACCTATAATGCAAAAAATAGTGGCGAGTATGGACAAGGGGCAATTACCGCTGGTGAATACTTGAAAGCCGGACTATTGAAATATAAGAAATACAATTGTAATACGACAGTTGAATCAATTGCTCCTTTGCCGCCTGCTTTATTAAACAGCGGATGCTATCATTGTTAATTATATAAATATGTATATTAATAAATATATAAAACCAACTGGTATTATATGTTTATATCCAATTTTATTATGTCGACGACCGCTCATTATTTACTTAAATTGAAGTTGCCTGCCGATTTGCCGCCCCAAATACACAATATGTATGTTGAGGCGGTCTCATCGCATAATGAGAGTATTAATACCCAATGTTATTATGACGCGGGGTTTAACCTGATTTGTCCCGCAGATGTAAAAGTCGCTGGATTAAGCACGGTTAAGGTTGACCTTGGCGTCCGCGGTGCCATGTCTTATATATGCGAACCGGTGCCTAAGACAAATAGTACAACTACAACTACAAGCACACCCGTCGGTTATTTCCTTTACCCGCGCTCTAGCACCGGCACGAAAACACCTCTCCGCTTGGCCAACTCGGTAGGTGTGATTGATTCAGGCTATCGCGGCAACTATATTGCGGCTTTTGATAATGTACGCATTGAGAGTTTTCAGATTGAACAAGCCCAGCGCCTCGTGCAGATTTGTTCGCCGAATTTGACCTATCCTTTACGCGTCGAGTTGGTAGAAGAATTAGATATGGATACGGTGCGCGGGGAAGGAGGGTTTGGTTCAACGGGGAGGTGAAATTAGGGTTAATGACGGATGGCTACCAAATGTTTTTATGGTATAATCATTCGCGTATTTTGTTAAAATAGGAGCTATTTTAGGTTTATTGTATTTTATCATCCATTCAACCTCATCTCGTTCTTGACTACCACCTTCTAATAACATTATACCCGTTGGAGAAAGTTTGGGTAAATAATGTTGAATCGCATACTCGTATGTATCGCCATTATTAGCTATATCAATATGAATAATATCTATGTTGTTATCTATATTTTTATATACTTCATAAAAATCACCATAATTAATTGATACATTATGATTATTTTTAAATCTCTCTTTTAATTCAAATTCCATAGCATGATTTCCATTAAATTTGTCAAAAATATCATAGGCTTGAATACTTGTTGTTTTACTATTGTTACTGTTGGTACTATTAATAAAATGATGCAAAGAATAACCATCTAAAATACCAATTTCTACAATTGATTTGGGATTTTGACACAAGGTAATCGCTTCAATTAGTTCACCATAATCAATATCTTTATTTTTATACGATGAATTCATTATATTAATAATTAAGTATTAATATTTAAATACTTATATTTATATTTATTATCTATATTTATTATCTCTATGTTATCATTATTTAAAGTTTTTATGAGCGAAGATGTATTGAAACCTGTCAATGAGGTGTTAATGTCCGGACAAATTACACAAGGCCCTAAAGTTGAAGAATTTGAAAAGGCTTTAAAAGAATATATGGATAATCCTTATATTCTAACATTGAATTCAGCAACGGCAGGCTTGACGCTGGCTTTACGCTTGTTAAAAAACAAAGATGAACGCTTTCAGTGGCCAGGCTTTAATGAAGAAACGGATATTGTTTTAACGCCAGCATTAACATGTTTTGCAACAACAGCCGCTATATTAGCCAATCAAGTTAATATGCAATGGTTAGATGTCGATTTGGAAAGTGCCAATATTGATTTAATTGATTTGAAAAATAAACTGAATGAAAAGACAAAAGTTATTTATTTGGTACATTGGGGAGGAAACCCGATTGATTTGGATGAATTAAATAAAATATGCGAAGAACACAAAGAAAAATATGGATTTAAACCCATGGTGGTAGAAGATTGTGCTCACGCTTTTGGAGCAGAGTATAATGGCGGAAAAATTGGGGGGAAAGGAAGTGAGGGACATATTTGTGTTTTTAGTTTACAGGCGATTAAACATTTAACAACCGGCGATGGTGGATTTATTACTTTGCCAAATGAATACTTATATGACCGATGTAAATTATTACGCTGGTATGGGATTGATCGTGATAAACGCAATTATAAAGGTAAAGATTTACGCTTGGAAAATGATATTGTGGAATATGGCTACAAGTTTCATATGAATGATATTAATGCGACACTTGGTTTATATAATTTGCCCCACATGGATGTCCTCTTACGAAAAAATAGAGAGAATGCAGCCTATTTTGATGAACATTTGAAAGAAGTATCCGGTATTCAATTAATGAATTCTAATAAAAAATGTAATTCGGCCTATTGGCTTTATTCTATTCGTGTATTTAATGGAAAAAAACAAGAATTTATGGAAAAAATGAAAGAAGCAGGTATTATGACGAGTCAGGTTCATAACCGCAATGACATTAATAGTTGTGTAAAGGATTTTCAAGAATCATTGCCGAATTTGGATATATTGGAAAAAGAATTGGTATGTATTCCGGTAGGGTGGTGGTTGGAAAAGAAAGACTTAGAAAAAATCGTTAAAAATTGTTATTTATAATAATAGAATATATAAATGGATTTATTAGTACAATGTTATTTGGGTTTTCCAAAAGAAGTAAGGCATGAATATTTTTATAAATTATGTGACGAAAAAATACGAATGTTTGATATAGAAAATAAAAATATTTTAGAAGTCCATCATAATATAACAAAAGAACCATGGCATGAAAAAATTTTTCATATATGTGGTTAACATTGGTTCAAGAAATTCCCTCTAATTTTAAATTCTTAGAAATTGGAGTATTTAAAGGTCGCATTTTATCATTAATTGAGTTATTAAGTAAACATTTACACCTTTGAACATTTAAAACGCTGACTTAATTCATATATTTTTTAGGTTTTCGTTTTCTCGTTGATGGTCGTTTTACATATTTTTCATTTCTATCGTATGCTCCTTTTATTAGATTTTTACTACACATCTTTTACCTAATTCTTCATAACATTTCCTTCTAATCATAAATGAGTTTAATGATGTTTCATCAATACATATAATATCATCTAATTTATATTGTTTAACCTTATTATAAAACTCTTTAATTTGATTTTTAATTACAATAGGTTTTTTATATCTTGTTTTTGGAACATGTCGTAATCGTGTTTGTTTCAGTGTGATATTTATATCTCTTACAACTCTACCTAAATGAACTCTTGATAATGTTAGGTCAGGATATTTAGTTTTTAATTTGACTAATAATTCATCCATTGTTATAGTTTTATTTTGTTTGAGTTGTTGCTTTATAAATGAAATATGACTATTAATAATTTTATATGATGTATAATCTCTTTTTTTTCGTGTAATATTATTAGTAGATTTGTATTTATCTACCCATCTCATTAAACTTCTTTCAGAACAACCGAATATTTTACAGGTTTGCACTTGATTTTTAGAATGAGATAAATAGTATTTAACTGCTGATAATTTATAATCGCTACTTTTGTGAGTTGGCATTAATATAATAATTCATTTTAAATATTCTGAAAATAATAATTTATAATATTTTATACACTTTTCATTATTATGTAAAGGTATTAAAGTAAATATTAAACTTTTTGTAATTATTTTTACATTTACAAAATCTTGTTCTGAAAACTTATCAATAAAATAGTTTTTAAAAATGGATATTATGTTTTCTTTATAATTAGTATCAATAATTTTAGATAATAATATTTCGTCATAACCAATTATTGATTGGTAGATTTTTGCCCAATCATATAACCAATCTCCATATATTGTTAATTTATCTCCAACCTTACCACGCATATCTATAAATTTAATTTTACCATAGATATTAATGATTATATTGGTAAATACTGGATCACCATGTATCACTTTTTTCTTACCTAAGTTATTCTTTTCATAGTATTGTAATTTTACTAATAATGATTCATAAATATCTTTACTATTTTCAAATTTTGAATAATCAAAATTTTTAAATCTATCTATTAATTTTGAAGCATAATTCTCATATATATTAATATCATCATTGATTATATCACAATTTTGAATCCGATTTATACTATTTAATATGTGAGTCAATGTATCTTTTGTTAGCATTTCAGATAAATATAAATCTGTAACTGTCAAACCATGAATTTTTTCCATTACAATATTTTTAATGTTTCCTGATAACCTTAAGGGAAATATATCCTTTAAACATTGTGGAATATTATCATAATAATAGTTTTCCCCTTTTAAATCACCATTTTTAATTATTGTATCAAAACTACCTAAATTAATAGTATGAAAATCTCTCGGTTCAATCTTATTATTATAATACCCCATTTCTTTTTCTAAGTCATCAAAACAATTTAATGCTAAGTCATCAATATAAAAATCGGCGTATGGTTTTCCAAAATATATTTCATCATACGGAATATTAAATTTATCTAGTGTTTCAAATGTTATTTTACCAATATCTGAATTAATTTTACCTATGTTTCCATTATGTGTTTTCATTCTTCGGGCAGTATAGATAATAATAGTATTTCCAAAGCGTTTTAAATATTTTAAAAAATCAATATTTTTTTGGATTGGTTTTACAGATGTATAATCATTTATAATAGTAGGGAAAGACACAAGTGTATTATCCAAATCAAAACAAATTCTTTTATTTTTAATCACAATTTCATTATTAAAGCAATTTTTATAAGGATAATTATTATAAAAAATTTTTAATTGTAAAGGGGTTCCTAGACATATAAAATTTGAATGTAATATAGTTTGGTTTTTAAAAATTTGACCTTCACTTATCATTTCTTTTATCACACCACTTGTATAAAATTCTGATTTTTGAGTTATATTTCCTTCAATAATTTTGGATGTATATTTTTTTAAATGA
>Ga0209335_10006175_pt1 | contig 10774 bp, 5 predicted proteins | sample COG_09_FD_184753 | JGI IMG/M metagenome (GOLD analysis project Ga0209335, IMG submission 184753) | Pelagic Microbial community sample from North Sea - COGITO 998_met_09 (SPAdes) (version 2) | ecosystem: Environmental > Aquatic > Marine > Neritic zone/Coastal water | place: Helgoland, sampling...
TGATGAAATCCTCATTACAGCTATGGACGCTGGTGCAAACGCAACTCAGATTGCTGACACTGCTGGCGCACTGGTCAAAGATGACTTGCTAACATTGTTCTCTACATTCGGCGCAGCCGACATTCCGGAAGATGGCCAACGCTATCTTGCTATGTCTCCTGCTGGTTTTGCTGACTTGTTCTCTATCAACGAGTTTGCATCGTCCGACTATGTAGGACCACAAAACCTGCCATTCGCAGGCGGCATGACAATGAAAGAGTTCTTGGGCTTCAAGATCTTCTCAACGTCTGCTGTAGCTGGCGGCAAAAACTTTGCGTACCATACCTCTTCAGTTGGCCTCGGCATCAACGCCGATGTGACTACTGAGGTAAACTATGTACCGCAAAAAGTTTCGCATCTTGCAACTTCTATGATGTCCATGGGCGCTGTCGTAATCGACGCCGATGGTATCTACGAAGTTCTCGACAACAACTAAGTAGGGCGGGGGGTTTCGGCCCCCCGACTTCAAATGCCAGATGTAGCAAACACACCCATCAAGATCTGCTCTCGCGCATCATTGCTTATCGGCGGTGATGTGATTCAGTCTTTTGATGATGGCACTGCGGAAGCAACAATTTGTGACGCAATGTACGAAGACATGGCTCGATCAGCTTTGACTAACTCACGTTGGCGCTTTGCTACAGATCAAGCTGTGCTTAGTCGGTTAGCCACTGCCCCTAGTGGGCGTTGGAGTTCAGCTTACCAAATTCCGTCTGAGTCTATTATGTTGATTGCCGTTACGGTAAATGACTTTCCAATTAAGTATGACACATATGGCTCAAAAGTATTCTGCGATTCTTCTGATACTGAAACGCTTGTTGCCGATTATGTGTTCCGCGCTAGTGAATCTGACTGGCCCCCATACTTTACGACTGCCGTTGAGTATATGATGGCTGCTGTTCTTGCTGTCTCTGCTGCTCGTGACTCTCAGCTTGCTAGCTTGATGGAGCAGAAGGCTAACTATCAAATGACACAAGCCAGACGCCTGCACTCTCAAACGCAGACAACGCGCAAGCTCAACACATCGAGGTTTATTGCTGAAAGGCGAAGTTAATGCAGAAAGTTAGAGTTCCAATAAGTAGCTTTCAGTTTGGCGAAGTCAGCGATTCACTTATTAGCCGCAATGACACACCAATTCTTAACTCCTCTGCACAGCGGGTTGAGAATTTTTTAGTATTGCCAGAAGGCAGCTTGAGAAAGCGTCATGGCCTAAAGCATATACACGACTATGCCTTAACGTATGACGCCAACACTCCATACAAATCTGTTCTTACCTCATTTATCTTTGATGACAATGAAGAGTACGTTATTTCAATTGAGAATCAAAAGCTGCGCGCGTTTCGTTTACTTGCAGATGGATCAGTAAGTTTAGTGGCTACAGTTACATCTGACGTAAACTCTGCTGCTTTACCTTTTGATGAAGACTACGCAAATGAATACACGTTTGCTCAGTATGGTGACGTTATGTGGGTGTGCCACCCATTGTTCTCACCGCGTTTAGTTACAAGAACTAGCTTGACGACCTTTGAAGTTAGTACATTTTCTTTTGATACTCGCGCTGATAACAGCAAAATATACCAACCATACTATAATTTCCAAGCGCAAGGCGTCACATTAGACCCCTCGGCCGCAACGGGAACGGGAATTACATTAACAACAAGCGTTAACTATTGGGTTGCTGCTCACGTTGGTACAACTATTCGCTATCACGAATCTGAGATAACCATTACCTCTGTAACCTCTGCGACTGTAGCTGTCGGTGATGTTGTCGATACGTTAAAGATACGGCTTGCTGTTCTTAATCCACTTAGAACCATCGAGGGGTCTAGCTCGGTAGAGGTCACGCATATTGCTCATGGTTTTGCTGGTGGTGAGACTATTGTTATTGAAGATGCTGCTGCTGTAGGTGGGATTAACACTGGCAACCTCAACGGGACACGAACTGTTGGCAATATAATTGATGAGAATACTTATACCTTTACGGCTGGCGGCACTGCAAACGCAGCTGAAGATGGTGGCGGTTATGTAAAAATAGAAACACATGCGCCTACGACTGATTGGTATGAACAGGCTTTCTCTGCTGTACGCGGATACCCTGCGGCTGTTTGCTTCCATGAGAACAGACTGGTGTTTGGCGGAACCTTAGCGCAGCCAGATACAATCTGGATGAGTCAGATTGGTAAATACTTTAACTTTGACGTAGGCGATGCAGGAGACACCGACTCTTTTGACCTTACCGCTGCGACTGGACAAGTAAACGAAATTAGATACATGATCTCCAACCGTGACCTTCAAGTGTTTACTGGTTCTGGTGAGCTTTATATTCCGACTTACTTGAACCAAGCCATTACGCCTACGAATGCACAGATCAGAAAGCAGACACCATACGGAACTGAGTTTATCCTTCCGGCCTCCATAGACGGCGCTACAATCTTTGTTCAGCATGACGGCCACACTGTTAGGGAATATCTCTACACCGAGTCTGAGGACGCCTACACGGCCTCTGCGGTATCAACGCTGTCTGGACACCTAATACAGCATCCTAGGTTTATGACTGTTGTGCATTCTGGTTTCGACTTAGCTGACTCCTATGCCTTCCTTGTCCTTGAAAGCGGAGAGGGCGCTTTGTTTTCTTCTAACCGCGCTGAAAAACGAGCCTCATGGACTAGGGTTACTACTCCGGGAATGTTTTCAAGTACGGTAGCGGTACACAACAGGCTCTTTGCGAATGTGTATGATGCTGCTGGCAATCTGCACTTATGTGAGTTCTCTGAAGATGTTGGCTTAGACCTGTATCTATACAAAGCTGTCTCGACAAACATAGTAGACGTAAGCGATCTGTATAATAGTGGAGACGTTGTTGACGTTATAGGGATTAAGGATGGAAAGCAGTCCTATCTCGGAGAGCTTACTGTAACAGGAGGCGAAGAGGTTGATCTTTTCCTCTACAGTGAGTCGGCATTTACCCATGCGTATGTAGGCAAAGCCTTTACAGCCAAGATAGTAAGCAATCCAATTGACGTAACGTCAGGTAATGGGCCTGTGACTGGAGATGTCCGTGGGATTAGCAACGTAATCCTAGACATAAAGGGTGCTAGATCGTTTAAAATAAACAACAGATCCTTCTCTCCAGACAATGCGATTACTGGCAAGAAAGAGATACGGGTACTAGGCCATAGCAGAGACCCACAGGTAACTATTGAACAGGAAGACCCACTACCGCTACAGGTCAATGGGCTAATAGCGGAGCTTGTATTGTAATGTCTATAGGTCTTGTTTTCAGCGTTATATCTGCGGCCTCACAGATGGCAGCGGGACAAGCGGCTTATGAAGAATCGTTGCTAACTAGCTTCAGGACCAAAGAAGTCGATAAAAAACTTCAAGATGTTGAAGCTAAGAACGCTGCGCTTGAACGTCAACGAGAAACTAAAATGCTTCAAGACATAAATATTGGTGCCTTAAACGCTACAGGTAGAGAGCTAAGCGGCTTAACAGTAGATAGAATTTTGAAGAGAGATGAAGATGTGTTGGGCGATGACGTAAAAGCAATTGCAAGAATGTCTTTGTTTAGACAGTTGCAGTCAGACGCATCTGCATTTGCAGAGATTCGATCTGGCCGCAATAAACGTGCTGCTAGCACGGTAGATGCTCTTGGCACTCTTGCGTCTGGAATAGAAGATTACAAAAAAACAAAGCCATAAGGGGGCTAGAATTAAATGGTTGTAAGAAGATTACAGAGACAGTCGTTTGTTCAGCCGATTGGTGTTGTTAGAGCGAATGCTGGTGGCGAATTGGTTGGTCAAGCAATTGCAAACTTTGCAACAGAAAGAGCTAACGAAGCGTTTAGGAAAGCTGGCATCAGGGCAGAAAAGATAGGTACTGAAGCTGCTGCGTCACTCAGCTCTGAAGCTATTGTTTCAATAGACCCAGAAACTAACCAGCCAGTAAGATACACACCGCCTGTTGGGTATGGAGAAATTGCTGCGACTGCATATCAGAACATGATTAAGTCTCGCTTTGAAAGCTCTGTTCAAAAAGAAATTCAACGCAAAGGTACTGAGCTTGCATCCTCTTCTGGTAGCGCTGCTAACTACAGAGACAATATGTCTAGCTATATCGACAGTATGTATAATGCTGATGGTGATGCTACACCCTATAGCCGTTATATAACTGAGTACGGGCAAGAGTATGTGCAAAGCACCTATACAACTCTAGCTAAAAAAGAAGCTGAAGCTGCAAGGAAAGCGCTTATAACCTCAGAGAAGGTTCGTTTATCTGAAAATGAACGCTTTATTAAGCAACAAATAGCAGCTGGTGATGACCCTGAGAAAATCCGTAAACTTATGCAGGATCAATATATAGGATATGAAGGGCTTCTTGAGGCCGATGCAATTACCCCTACTCAGTATAATGCTGCCTTAGAAAGAACATACGGCCTTAACTCTATGCTTGGCAGTAATAGGCTGATTGATATTTATACTGGTCTTTCTGACCCACAAAAAGCTAAATTAATGGTTGGGATAAGAAACCCTACTGTTTTAATGGAGCTTTCAAGGGAGATAGGAGAGGATGATTTAAACGCTTACGTCCTTGCTGCTAAAACAGACGCCTCTATTCCAAGTATAATTTCTGCCATTAAGTCTTATGATGAATCAGTTGCCAGCTATGAAGAGACTGTAGCTGACTCAGCTATTTCTGACCTAACGCCAATGGTAAGTCCTCTTCAAACTTTAGACGGTGTTATAGCCCTTGCAAAAGACGTTGACCCTACTGTTCAGGCTTCAGTAATTGATGAGCTTACTGCTACTTGGATTACTCAAAACTTAGATATTGCAGGCAAAACAGCAGCAGATATAGACGTAATAACTAACGCATTGCGAAGTGACGGTGGCGTTGATTACAATGCAATTAAAGACTTGATTGGTGGAGAACGTGGGCAATCCATTGTTTCTGAATTAAAGCTAATGTCTTCTGAAGAAAGGTCTGGACTTGCTAAGGTGCTCGATGATCGTCAGACATCCCTCAAAAGAATTGAGGATCGAGCCAAAAGCGATGAAGAGAACAGGCTTAGAAGATCTATAGGCTCTCTTGCAAAAGCTATGAATGTTAATTCTGAATACAGAAGTCAGGCAACGATCATAAGAAAGTCTAGCTTAGACCAAGTTAAGAAGTCTACTCTGCTTAACTTGTTGGATGAAGCGTACACACAGGTATTAAGGAGCAACTCAAAGGATATACAACTGAGTGTAGCCGAGCTTCAGGTTGTTTCTGATGCACTGAACGATCCAGCTAGTGCTAACTTTGAATTGTTTTCTCCGAATGCCAAGAAGATGTACGATACGTTAAAGGTATCTAACGACAAATTTCCAGCGCTTACTAGGGGATTTGTTGATGCGAGGATTACTGCTGCTAAGAACGTCACTAAAAGATTAAATAATGAAGCTAGAGTGTTTGGAATTAAAACCAATTTAAGCCAAGCAACAGATGAAGACCGAGCATTTTATCAAGAACAAACTATTGGAAACCTTCCTGTTTTTGCTTCTGAGATGATGAGCAATCGTGTAATTGTAGATTCCCTTAATGCAGGCGTTGTGCTTCCAAAGGTTGCTGATGCAATGGTGGCTGCACTAGGGACTTTCGATGAAAAGGAATTGCGGTCAGCCCTTCAAGTATTCGATCAGTACTCAGGGACTTCTCTGTCAATTAGTGGTGGGGGGGACGTGCCTATAGACATGATGCGTGAAGCACTCTCTGAAGAAGCATACGCAAAGTACAAAGCAATATCATATGTTGCCAATAGGCAAAGAGTAGAGCCTCTTGCTGTGGCTACGATGTTAAGAAACTATGATGGCAACATAGACGCTGACATTAAAGCAGACCTAGAGCTACCCAAGAGCGCGAATCTTAATAAAGCGTTTAATGGTCGCCCTATGAGTCCAAAGTTTAAGCAAGAGCTTTTAGCTATTCTTAGAGTGCGCAAGGCATATGGCGAAACGATAACAGAGGATACTGTCAATACGGTAATCAATTCATATACAAAAGGCATGACTAAGGACGACAATGTATTTGCGCCAAACATAGAAGATAAACACTTTTATGGTCGCCGTCAGTACTTTGGTACAGAGGAGATTATTAGAAACAGAGAAGCACTTGCTGATGCAATGGACCAATCAGGAATTTATAATCATCTGCTAACTGGCGGTACAGTATTGGATACTACTGTAGCTCAGATGGGTCTTCTATTTGGCGCTGAGTTTGGAACTGGTGTAAGGGCTGTAATGGAGCAACTAGGCGCTGGGTCCGAGCTAAGTAATAGAGAACGTGCTAGTGACATGCTTCGAGAAAGAAGAAGTAAAAGAACCTTTCGGATGGAGCTTGCTTATAAACCTATAATGGAATCGTTTAATGTGGGCGAGGCCAGATATATGGTTGGGTATGAGGATGACATGGGTGCGTTCCAGCCTATTGAAATCAATGGGCAGCCTTGGGTTCTTGAGAAAGATTACAACACAAGTAGAAAAGCAGGTTTAAGATTGCAGTCAATAAACGCATTAAATGTACTTAACAAGTCTGGGGCTGGACTAAAGGATGCGATGACAGCTCAGATTGCTCACTTCGCTACTCTTGAACACTTCGATGAAGACCTGCTTATTAATGGCAATGCAGACTATGCTAGAAAGATTGATAGAGTTCTTGGTAGAGAAGAGGCTTTAGAAATCTTTAGGCAGAAAAGAAAAGAGTATGAGGGGGCTGAGTAATTGGCAGAGCTAAAAGTACCTTCACCCAAAGAGTATCCAACTGGACCAAGGCCACCAGCAGACGTTAGTGTAAGTCTTGGTCAAACTCTTGGCGCTCAGTATTCTAATATCTTTAGTCCAATATCTGAGGGACTTTCTTTCTATGGCGGCAATCAGGCTACCTATGATCCAGACTCAATTCAGAATGTAGAAGACCTGATTAAAGAGTTTGGCTTTGAGGGAACAGACGCAAGCTATCTAAGAACTTATGGGATAGGCTCTCAAGAAAACTTGCAGGCTGCATTGTCCTATATAGATAAACGCGGAGAAAATAGAGAAGTATTAGCTCAGTCATCTGGTGCTGCTCTGTTTGTTACTGACCCTTCTTTGCTTGCATCTGTTGCTATACCTTATTTTGGCATAGCTATTACTGGAAGGTCAGCCTCATTAGTAAACTCTCTTTCTTCATCTTCTGCATTGAACCAAGCGCTAAAGGCAAGAGAAGTATTGCGAGGTGGTGCAAGTATTGATGATGTTATCTACAGGGCAAGCCAAGGCGCAAAGACTAGTTTAGATGGACCTCGCGTTGCTAAGTCTAAAGTAAAATACGATACTAATGCTGAAGAGTTTATAAGATTAAGTGACGGTTCTGCGCTTAGAGTTGGCAAGAAAGGTTCCTTTGATGATGGGATTTACAATGCTCAAACTGTATATAACGCAAAGACTTTAGCTAAGCTTGGCGCATTAGATGCTGCTGTTGTTGATGGAAGCGTTTCCCTAACTGAAGCTATGACTCAGATTAGTGAGGGTAAAGACCCTGTAGAAGAGATAGCAAATGCAGCGTTATACACTTCAGCGTCCACTGCTATTGGCAGTATGCTTGGTTATGGAATTGGAAGCGCTCTACCTAGACCTAAGAACGCTGCTACGCGAACTGCTACATTTAACAATGCCTATAAAGAATACTTAAAAAGTGTTTCGAGTACGCCCCCTCAAACAGATGAAGGCTTGTCGCTTGCTGGAAAATGGTTCAACGACTCTTGGTTTATGAGGGCTATTCCGTCCATTCTTCGAACAACGCTTAGAGATAAAGAGCTGCCTGATTTTGCCAAGCTAGATATACTTGGCGTTATGGGCGACAATGGTATGCCTTTGGCTATGAACCAAATGAATAGAAGCGTTGGCTCTTCTGTTGCTGTTAAGGCGGCACGGCGTCAGGGCGACTGGTTTAAAGCCCTTGATGTTATTAATACTAACTACAGGGAAGTAAGTCCTAGAGGTAACGCTCAGTTTCTTAACGTGCCTGTAGGCGAGTATGTAGAAAAGGTTCGCCGTAAGATAGGTGCAAGTAGCTTTGCCCCTGATGAATGGTACAATCACATTGGCCGACTAATGATTGATGAAGTTCCATTTGAAAAGATGACGCCGCCAGAGGCTGCATCTGTGCAGGCTGCTAGAAGTTTCTTTGACAAGTACGGAAAAGAGCTTGAGGAGCTTGGCCTTATCAATGCAAGGGATGTCTTTGATACAACCTTTGATAAAGCAACTGGCAACCTGTCTCGGCTTGAGAGTTTAACTGAAAACATTATTGAGCAAAACAGACGTTGGATGACCCCACAGTTAAGAGAAAGCATTAGGAAGATTGAAGAGCTTAATGGCAAGCTGTCTTCTTTGAACAAGACTGCAACAACGCGGGGCCTAACAAACAAACAGCTAAAGTTTCAAAAAGATTTAGAAAGAGAAGTTGCGGGTCATATAGAAGTTAGAGATAAGTTTGAGGCTTATTTCTCAGCTATTGATTCAGCGAAGAATGTAGATGATCTAGCTAATTTGTATAACAAGCTGGACCTTACTCCAGATATGCAATTTGCTTTAAAAGACCTTGCTGGCGCTTTAACAGAAGCAAGAGCTAAAGTTGCAAACGCTAAAGAAATGCTAGACAGAGCGCCTGCAACAGCAAGTCAGAACAGCTACCTTACTCGTATATACAATCGAAGAAAGATTACTAAGGAACGAGATGCTTTCCGTAAGATCTTAGTTGATTGGTTTAGAGAAAACCCTGAGCAAATTGTTAAGGGTGATGATGGTTTGTTTAAGGTGCAGAAGCTAAATACTGATGAGGATTCTCTCATTGCTCGAGCAGATAGAACTATAGAAAACATTCTTGGAGAGACTGACGAAGACGCAATTGATGCAATCTTTACAGGTATAGGCAGAAGCGGTCCTCTTATTTCTAAGCGCCTTAACATACCAAACAAGCTCATAAAGGACTTTATTGTTACCGACATCAAAGAGGTAATGATTGCTTATACAAGCAGAGTAGCTCCAAAGATTGAGTATCATTCTAAGTTCCGCAATCCAGAGACCGGAAAACTTATGTCTCTTGAAAGCAGAATTAGTTACTACCGCGAAAGGCTTGCTGCTGAAGGGGTAAGTGAAAGAAAGATTGATGAGTATATTAAGAACTTTGTTGCATCCTATGACTTAGTTGTTGGATCTACGCTCAAGCGTACAGATGCTATTGATACAAAGTTTGCTGATGCTTTAAGAACAGCTACAAGCTGGACGTTTCTTGGCAGCTCTGGCGTTGCTGCAATGGGAGACGCGGCTTCAATATTCATGGATCATGAGCTTAACGTAATCGGTAGATCCTTTCTTGGAATGATGGATGACATTTCGTTAAAGATGTCTACAAGAGAGCTTCAGTTAGCTGGTGAGGCTTTAGAGATTGTTCGAGGTACTACTCACCTTAAATATCTTGAGAGCTTAACTAACGATGCGTTTAGCAAAACACTGCCTGATAAACTGAACAACGCCTTTTATATTATGAACGGCCTTGCTCCAGTTACAGTTGCTATCAAGTCTCTTGATGGATTGCTTCGAGGCCATACAATCATCGAGGCTTCAAATCGTTTGATTGATGGTACTGCAAGCAAATTTGAGAAAGAGTTTCTTGCAAGGTACAACATTACAAAAGACCTTGCTAAAAGGATTTCAGACTCACCTTATCAGAAGAGTAATGGTGAGTTGCTTCTTCCAAACACTGAGGCGTGGACAGACGAAATTGCTGTAAACGCATTTAGAGATGCTTTGTCTTCTGGAGTTATAAACAGGGTTATTATGGGTACTCCCGCTGATAAGCCGCTTGCTATGAGTGGTGTAGCTTATGTTCCTGATAGCGTTGCTCAGTACCTGCCGTTTGATTTACCTGTAGATCCGCGCGTCCAAGGTTATCGTAGGGTTGAAAGCGGTCTGCTTGCTCTTCCGTTTACCTTTTACAGCTACACAATGGGTGCATTAAGTAAGATTACAGGCAACTATGCTTCTGGCTCTGTTAGAAACAAAGCCGCTCATACGGCTGTTGCTCTTGGTCTTGGATATGCAATCGTAAGAAGCAGAACACCAAACTGGGCTTGGGACGATATGGATACAGAAGACAAGATTATGAGGTCTTTTGATTTCTCTGGCCTTGCCGCAATCTACAGCGACATGACTTATCGCGCTATTGCTATGGCAAATGAGATGGGTGTTGAAAGCAACTTTCCAATTCAACCCAAGTATGATGCTGGAGTAGATAGGCTTGGAGCCATTGTGTCTTTAGGTGGTGCGCCTGCTGACTGGAGCTATGAAGTGTTAAGCTCTATTAAACAGATGCTAGATGGTGATGTTCAGGACGGCGCTAAGGGTTTAATTAAGATGACACCACTAATTGACTCACTTGCAATTGGAGATGGAATTAAGGACACGGCAAAAGACCTTGCTAGTGGTTTGCCCAATAGACCTTAATCTGTCCTAGTTATTTTGTGCGTTGGTCAAACAAAACGCTGTGTGCAATAAAGAGGAAAACAAGGTGAGCAAACATGACAATTGATATTTCAGACAACTCTTCAAGGATTAGCTACACGGTAGCGCAAAACGTAACGCAGCAATCGTTTGCTATTCCTTTTGAGTTTTTTGACGATAGTGATATCAGTGTTTATGTTGACGAGACTTTAAAA
>Ga0209335_10006184_pt1 | contig 10764 bp, 10 predicted proteins | sample COG_09_FD_184753 | JGI IMG/M metagenome (GOLD analysis project Ga0209335, IMG submission 184753) | Pelagic Microbial community sample from North Sea - COGITO 998_met_09 (SPAdes) (version 2) | ecosystem: Environmental > Aquatic > Marine > Neritic zone/Coastal water | place: Helgoland, sampling...
TCCCAACATTAGGTCTTCCTACAAATGCGATCTTCGTACGATCATCACCCTCACCCAATGGAAGAATATTTTCGAACTCTGGAAGATTTTCATGAATGGACGATAATAATTGATCAAATCCATGCCCATGTTCAGCAGAGACACCAACCACATTTTCAAAGCCAAGTTTATCAAATTCGGAAATAGAATAATCCTTTTCCGGTTCATCAATCTTATTTACAACTAAAACGGGCTTTTTTCCCATTTTTCGAAATTTCTTTGCTAATGTCTCGTCAAGAGGAATTAATCCTTCTCTACCGTCCACAACAAAAAGGAGCAAATCAGCCGCACGAATGGCAAAATCAGCCTGATACTCGGTAGCATCCTGAATCTCAACCGATGTCATCTCGGGTTGCATACCAATTCCCCCAGTATCCATTAAGGTATAACCTTCTGAACTGTCGGCAATCACAACATCCCGGGTGACTCCCGGGCGGTCATGAACAATCGAAATTCGTTTTCCAGCCAAGCGGTTAAACAATCGACTCTTACCCACATTGGGGCGACCAACAATAGCAACACTTAGTGCAAGGCTCATATTAAGGGGTTTGTAAAAGAAAAATTATACTGCCTTAGATTCGTTATTTTCTAAATCTAGACTGGTCACAAACTTTTCCATTCTATCCGTAGCTTCGACAAGTTTATCGTAGGATGTGGAAAAACTAGCACGAACATGATTAACTCCATGCTCACCAAAAGCCGTCCCTGGAACTACTGCAACTTCTTGCTCACGAAGTAAACGGTGGCTGAAATCAGTTTCACTTAACCCTGTACATTCAATACTCGGGAAGGCGTAAAAGGATCCCCTTGGGAGGTGACAACTTAAACCTATTTCATTAAATCTACGAACCACAAAGTCACGCCTTTTGTGGTATTGATCCCGCATGTGCAAAACATCATCCGCACCATTTGTAAGTGCCTCAATCGCTGCCTCTTGGCTCAAAATCGGTGCACACATCATACAGTATTGATGAATTTTCATCATGGCTTCAATCAACCAGTCTGGACCGCACCCAAAACCAACCCGAAAACCTGTCATGGCGAACCCTTTGGAAAACCCGTGAAGTAATAATGTGCGTTCTTTCATTCCGGGTAACGAGGCAATACTAACATGCTCTCCCTCGTAAGTTAACTCAGCGTATATTTCATCGCTTACGACAACCAAATCCTTTTCTTGAGCAAATTTTGCCAATCGCTCTAGTTTTGCACGATCCGCCGTACCACCTGTAGGGTTTGTGGGAAAATTAAGAAGTAGTACTTTGCATCCGGGTTGCCATGCTTTTTCAAACGCTTCTGGGTCCAATGAAAATTCCTGCCCGGGAGTTGTAGGTACTGGAATCGCTTCCCCATAAGCAAGTGTTACGCTCGGTGCGTATGAAACGTAGCAAGGTTCGTGGTACAATACTTTATCTCCGGGATTAAGAATTGAACGCAAAGCAATATCGATCGCTTCAGATACTCCAACTGTGACCAAAACCTCAGACACCGGGTCATATTCCGGACCAAAAAAAGAAGAACAATAATTTGATATTTCTTTCCTTAGAGAAAGAAGTCCACGGTTATCGGTGTACGAGGTTTTTCCCTGCTCAAGAGCAAATATAGATGCTTCTCTAATTTTCCAAGGAGTAACAAAATCGGGTTCACCAATACCCAGAGAAATGGCATGAGGCATTTCAGAAACAATTGCAAAAAAATCCCGAATACCAGATCGGGGTAAACCTTTTACATGGTCAGCAATAAAAGCTTCAGGGTTCATATCAGAATTAGGGACTAACAGACGGTTTTTCCTGAAATTCAGATTCTTCACTTAGCAATTGCCCATGATCTTTGTATGGGCGAAGAAGGAAATGAGTTGCAGTTGAAAGAACGCCCTGAATCGTCGCGAGTCGCTCTGATATAAAGGAAGCAACTGACTTAAGATTCTTACCGGTAACAAAAACCAGCAAATCATACCCACCAGACATGAGATAACAGGACTCTACCTCTGCAAATTTTGATATACGTAAAGCCATTCGGTCAAATCCACCCTCCCGTTCGGGACTTATTTTCACTTCAATTACAGCACGCACCTGGTCGGAATTACAATGCATGGGATTTAGTAGAGGCATCCACCCAAGAAGAGTTTTATTTTCACGAAGTTCCTCAAGTTCGCTCTCTACATCCTGTGGCGAACAACCCAAGATCTTTGCCAATCGCTCGGGACGGGGATCAGCAGTTTCTTGTAAAACGGATAATAAATCGCTCATTTTTCTAAAATATCATTTAAGAGTGATTTCGTAAAGAACCAAAGCCCAACGACATATGGACTGATTAAATGGTATTCAATTGATTTCATCCAATGCCAAGTTCCATCATAAGATGAAAAACAGCATTTACACCAATCGAATGAGAAATCTGTCCGGATTGTACCAAATCTTTCAATTTATCAATCGGCACTTTTACGGTTTCCAATTCTTCATGGGGGTCGAAGGAAACTTCAGCCGATTTTTCAACATCTGTTAAAAATAAGAAATGGCATCGATTTGACATGATTGCAGAATTAGCAAAGACATTACCAATTATTTTTGGGTTTTTACCTGAATACCCGGTCTCTTCAAGAAGTTCCCTTTCTCCGGCAACAATAGGATCTTCTCCTCGTTCAATCACTCCACCCGGGGGTTCAAGCGAATACTCTTCTGTTCCATAACGGAATTGCCGAACTAAAATAACTTCTTGCTCTTGGGTCATAGCCAAAACATTTACCCAGTCATTTGTTTCAATGACATAGAACTCCCCTTCCTTTTGGTCAGATTCCCGAAGCATTTTTCTCTTATGTACTTCAAAAATCCTGCAGTCTGCATGGATATCATCTTGAATTACTTGCCACTTACTGGGGAATTCGTCGCTCATGAGGTTTTTAGTATGCAGGAATTACAAAAAGAAAGAATATCGTTAAAAATTGGTACTTTTTCAATGGAAGAGAGGTTTTCAATTTCCGAATTAATCTCCTTTCCAGTCCTAACAAGGGCAGCATTCATTTTTGATTTTAACCCCGTTTCAACATCTATCCATTTATCCCCCACCATCCAGCAAAGAGAAGGGTCTAGTTCATATTTTTTCGTCATTTCCAGTTCATACTTTTGGGAAGGTTTACGATATCCAATTTCATCAGCATCTGGAGATTCTGGGGCGATGCATATACCATCCCAAAAATCAGGGCTTAGGTTATACAATTCAAGCATTCTTCGGTTGCAGGCATAGACATCTGCCCAATCATAATACCCACGAGCAATTCCAGACTGATTGGTATGCATAAACATGAGGAATCCCGCTTTTTTAATTTCATTAAGGGCTTCTGATACCCCATCAATAATTTTAATATCAGCGGGATCCTTCAGGTAATGGACATCTTTTATGAGTGTACCGTCCCGATCAAAAAAAACTGCTCGCGACATAAAAAACTATAATGAAGAAAAGATTTCTTCTGTGGTTACAGTTGCTGTACCAACTTTTCCGACCACAATACCAGCTGCTAAATTTGCCAATTGGGCAGATTCCTCAAAGTTACCACTCGCAACTAATGCCATGGAAAGAACCGCGATCACAGTATCACCTGCACCTGAAACATCAAACACTTCTCGTGCAGCAGTTGGAATTATCTTTTTAATTTCTTTATCTTCAGCCAGTAGCATACCATCTGCACCCAAAGTAATTGCCAGCTTGGCAGGCGAAAATTTTCTGAAAATTTCTTGCACGACCTCACTTTGGGGAAATTCCTCCTTCATTAACCGGGACTTACCAGCCAACTCAAGGGCTTCCATTCGATTTGGAGTTAATAAATCAGGGCTTTCATATTGAAGTAATCGACTTGGTTTAGGATCAACAGATACAAATTTCGCATTATTACGAACTAGGCTAAACAGTTCATCACTTACAAAACCTTTTCCGTAATCTGATACAATAACCACATCAGAAGAATTTACTTTAGAAATCAGGTTTTCTTGCAGAACCGATAAATCGGGTGAGTAGGAATCTGAATCGCTCTCCCGATCCACTCTGCATATTTGTTGATTAGATGAAGTGACTCTTGTTTTACTAATAGTAGGAGCGCTGGAAAACAAAAATGATTCATCAACTTGAACTCCCTTATCAACGAGCAAACCTTTAAGTTGCTCACCTTGACTATCGTTACCAAACCAGCCACATACTTCAACGCTAGCTCCAAGAGCAGCCGCATTTAAGGCTACATTTGCCGCCCCTCCCGCAACAATTCTTTCGTCTTCGACAGTCAATACAGGAACGGGTGCTTCAGGGGAAATTCGATGAACACCCCCAATTACATATCGATCTAGCATAACATCTCCGATTACAAGAACACGAAGTCGCTTGATTTGATTAAGTAGATCTTTCATCTATTAAAACTATGAACAATTTTAAAAAAGTACTCAATTTCCATTTTTTTATCGGCATACTGCTTTTATCACTATCCTGCACTGAAGCAGAACCCCTAAAGAAAGAAAATGTTAGCCACAAGAAAACTGAGTATTTTACATTTCATATCGGCAAAATTCCGATTCAAGCAGAATTGGCTATTTTACCCAAAGAGAGAGAAAAAGGATTGATGTACCGTGACGAATTAAAACCAGGAACAGGAATGCTTTTTGTTTTTAAATCTGCCAAACCCCAAAAATTTTGGATGAAAAATACGAGAATCCCTTTGGATATTGGGTATTTTTCTTCCGACGGAGTTCTTAAAGAAATCCACGCCGCAAAGCCATTTGACTTGAGTGGTGTACCATCAAGATCCAAAGAAATCCAATTTGTATTGGAATTGAACCTGAAGGGATTTTATGAACAAGGTTTAAAAGTTGGAAACCGATTAAATTTGGAAGATGTCAGAAATGCAATATCGAGCCGGGGACTCGATCCACAAGATTATCTCCCCAATTAAAAAGGGGTTACTCATAACCATTTGGATTTTTCTGCTGCCAATTCCATGCATCAGCCAACATTTCGGTCAATGTGTATTTTGCTTTCCACCCAAGCACCTGCTCCGCCATTGATGGATCAGCCCAAGCTTCTGTAACATCACCTTTTCTGCGTTCAGTGAGTTCATAGGGTATTGTAATTCCCGAGATTTTTTCAAAGGCATGAATAACCTCAAGCACAGACGAGCCCTTACCCGTACCCAAATTACAAGTTAAAATCCCCTGATAGTTCGGCAGTGCCTCAAGTGCCTTTAAATGAGCATCGGCTAAATCACTCACATGCAGATAATCACGAACTGCAGTCCCATCATTAGTAGGATAATCAGTTCCGAAAACCCGAAGCTTTTTCAATTTACCAGTGGCCACTTGGCAGACAAAAGGAACCAAGTTATCGGGAATGCCATTTGGGTCTTCACCAATTTGTCCACTTTTATCAGCACCCACTGGATTAAAATAACGAAGTAGTGCTGGCCTGAGCTTTGTATTGGCAGCTGACGCGTCCTTGATAATTTCCTCCATCATGGACTTGGTTCTTCCATATGGACTGGAAACCTCGCCAATAGGATGGCTCTCATCTATAGGGACCTGCTTGGGTTCTCCATAAACTGTGCACGATGAACTAAAAACCAAGTTATTAATACCTGCACGCTCCATCTCCTGAAGAAGTATCACCGAACCGCCTACATTATTTTCATAATACCTTAACGGTTGATCAGTTGACTCACCAACCGCTTTCAGTGCTGCAAAATGAATTACCGCAGACAGATCAGAATGGGAGTCAAAAACTGCCCTGACTACAGATGATTTCAAAATATCTCCCTCTACTATAATCGGTGCCTTACCAGCCAATTTTTCTACCCTAATTAAGGAGTGTTGACTCGAATTAGAAAAGTTATCAAGCACTACCACTTCATGACCTGCTCTAAGCAAAGCCAAAGTGGTATGACTGCCAATGTAGCCTGCTCCGCCAGTAACAAGAATTTTCATTATCTACTCCCTTTGGTAAGTGATCGTAAAGTGGACAACATAATCTCCAAATCTAAAAAGAACGAGGCGTTTTTAACATAATATAAATCATAGGCTAATTTCTCCTCTGAACTTTCCATATCAGAAGCATATCTAAAACGAATTTGTGCCCAACCAGTAAGACCGGGCTTTAGAAGATAACGACACTTCCAATAAGGAAGGCGTTCGTTAATCTCATTTTCAAGTTCGGGTCTTTCCGGTCTAGGCCCAACAATTGACATTTCTCCCTTTATTACATTCCAAAATTGAGGAATTTCATCAATCCGCCACTTTCGTAAAAATCGTCCAACCATTGTAACTCTTGAATCGTTCTGCTTTGCCCACTCTGCACCTGTTTTTTCAGCATTCTGTCGCATTGTTCGGAGTTTATATAAAACATAAGGATGTCCGAGTAACCCAGTCCTTTTTTGGTGAAAAAAAAGAGGAAATCCCGATTCAACAGCTATCGCAAAACAAGAAACTATTAATATTGGAATACTGAACAACAATCCAAAAACTGAAAAAATTAAATCCAGTAATCTTTTCATTCTTCTGTTTACCGGATCTCTTTGTCGCAAATCCAGTTTCGTTAACCAAGTATTGTCGACTTCAGCAGGAGGAATTTTTTGACATAACGATTCTACAAATGATTCAATCTCTAAAATCTTTACCCCAGAAGCGAGTAAGCCTATTGGGTCAATATTTAATTTTTCTTTCTGAAATTGATCCAAGACGATCATCTCAACACCTGCGGTATTACAAAATTTAACAGAAGCACACTTAGCCAAAGGCTTTTTCTTATCAATCCAACAAATTAAATCTGCATTCAATCCCAAATAAGTTTTTAATTGGACAGTTCGAGCATCATTTAACAAAGCCATTACCCTCAACGGATTTCGATTACTTAAGGAATTTAGTACCAAAAGAAAAAGATAGCTTAAAAACGCTGTTCCCAATACCATCTTTAAAATGGCAAAACGTCCGACGAAATCAAATTCAATAATCCAAACACTAAGCAAAAGCCCTAGAGACCCAATTCCTGATGACGCAAGTGCAAGTACGAATTGTTTTCCAAAAAACTTTTGACTATTAGATGAAGCAAACAGACCGAAAATTTCTCCTGCCAACAAAAAGCACATTCCAAATGCACATGAATAAAGAAATAAACGTTCTTGATTAACATGAAGTAAAGTCTCACTTGTTGGTGACTCAAAAAGAACTACTGTCATGCAAACCGAGATGGCAATTAGCTGACAAAAGCATAGCTTTGCCAACTTACTTAATTTCCAATGCTCTTTTCTTTGCACTTTAAATGTCTAACTTTATTGACTGAAAAAAAGACTTTGCAATTTCTCTTCGCCCAAAAACCTTTCGAATCTTTAAAACATTATTACTTATTTTGGTAAGTCTTTGTTTATCATTCTTAAGATTTACAATCTCTCGAGCAATTCCTAATGGGTTCATATCCTTCATCACAATGCCAGCTTCATTTTTAGAAATTGAATCGCAGAACTCACCTATTGGACCAACAATTTGTGGAAGACCGGCACCAATAAAATCATAAGACTTTGCCGGGAAAGCATTCTTCATAGCAGGTAAGTTTTTCAATAAACAAATTCCTATATGACACTTCACAAGATTTCTACTTAAGTCTTCGAGTTCCATCATGGGGTGGATTTTCAAGTTACTAACCCTGAGATTTAATAATTCAGGAGGGAAATCTCCAATTAATAAAAAATTTATTTCTGAATCCAATTCTTCCACCATCTCAATCACCTGAGTAAATAATTCAAGATCATAAAACCTTCCTAGTCTTCCATGATGTACAACCGTAAAAGATTGATTTTTGGGGATATTTAATACTTCCTCACCGAAAACTTTTTCATCAAAACCATTTCTTAATAAATTAAAACATGTATCTGGGAAATCATTTCTGAGTTCGGTCAGTAGGCCATTTGTTATGGTTGTAACCTGGTATGCCCCCCCATATACCCATGATTCGATAATCTTAAGTATTTCACCTAAAAAACTTGTAAGTTTTAATACCCCAAGGTCTTCAAGTACTTTGGGATACCTATCTCTAACATCAAATATATATTTTTTTCCTGATAATTTGGCAAATAAAGCACAACAGGATGCCATAAAAAATGGTGGCGAAGTAATTACACACAGCCTGACATCCTTTTTAAAAAATATCCTAATACCCAAATCAATCCCCAACAATAATTCCTGTAATAATCGAAAAGGTAGTTTCGATTTATTACTGGGAACAGAAAAAAAAGATCTTTCTACATTATTATTTTCTTTTGCATTATTGGATGTGAGAATTGAAATGTTATCACAAAAGGATTCAAGTACTGAAACCATGGGAATCACACGCGATGCACCAGCTGCAGGCATTGGATAAAACTCTGATGAAACAATTAGTATTTCTCCTCTCAAATGCACTTTATATTTCTTCCGGACAAAACTGCGTTATAATCTTTCAATAACTTCTGAGCAATCTTTCGAGGATCATGCCATTTTTTTAAAAAAGAAATACCAAGCTCAGCTAATTTACTGCGTTGGGTAATATCCATACCCATAACTTCAATTATTTTCTTTTCTAATGACGAGGCGTCAGCATTTACGATAGGTAAATCCTTTAACATATCGGGGTCTACAAACTTTAGCCCCCTTCCCTTTGTAAAACAAATCACTGGTTTTCCTATTGCAAGTACTTCAAGAGAGACCACCCCGTACCAACCAATTATCAACTGATCAATGAATAAATCAATTTCTTCATATTTCTTTAGTGCCGCCTCCCTTGGTAAACCTTCTATTAATTCAAGACGAACCATGTGCCCTTGAGACCGTAATTTATTTACAACCTCTATCACATGATCAGTTCCTTTTACTATCCGATGTGTAGGTGCATGCCCGATTACGAATTCTTTTCGGTTATTAAAGGGTAAAACCTTCGCATGTATTGTTGCCTCAGTAGCATAAGGTAAAAACTCTGATCCTCTCGGTAAAACCTCAAGGAGGTCTGGATTTAAGGAATATATCTTATCAGCTACATCAGCTAATAATTTCTTTTTTGATCTAATCGAATCATTGCTTTTTCCCGATCTTGAAATTACAGAATCTGCAAGTCCATTATCTTGGAATTTCTTTAGGAAACATTTTGATTCCCTTGCATCTGAACCTTGAAAAGTAACAAAAACTGCCTTTCGGTTTGAGCGGATTCTGCACAACGACTTTTCGGTCGATAAAAGAATTTTCGCATACAACCTAATCAACTTCCTAGATGATTTTCGAAAAGCTAATTCTTTGGGGTGAGCACCATCACCAAAAAATGGAGTTATAAATCTTCCATTATTTAGATGAACCACCCCACCCCATGCAGATGATTTTAATATGAGTAGTAATCTGTAAAATTCAGTTAGCCAAAGAGGGCTATTCTCTCTTTGTAAAACATGATCCGTAGAAGATGTGTATGGATTATCTTTTTCACTTACACAAATACTGTACAGTCCAAGCTCTTTTTCAAATTTAGAAAGAACAATTGGATTATTTCCAACTTGCTCGGGACAATGTAATACGGAAATCAAATATTAAAATTAATTTTTCGTAAGATTAAATCTGACAACATATTAATTTACGATTTTCCTCCAGTAGGTTTCAAACCAATACCAGAATTTATTTCATGAAAAACCGTACCCACATATTCAATTGAATGATTTTCTTTAACATATTTTGGACCACGATTTGATAACTCTTCCAATTGTTTCTGATCATGCATTAGGGAACGTAGATCGCTCAATATTTCTCTCGGTTTAGAACTATAAATAGGAGGGTCACATTCTTTCAATAATTTAGAATTTTTGTATAATTCGAGTAAATCATCTCTCAAATAACAAACCACTGGAGTACCTAAGGATAATGCTTCTAAAGTAAACATCGCATACCAACCGATAACAAGTTGATCTATTACCAAGTCAGCCTTTTCTATCTCTTTTAAAACTTCATCATTACTCACTTTTTCAAGTAACTTAAGCTCAATATTTTCACCCTCTTTTTGAAGTTCCTCAATAGCTTCAATCACAAAACTGCTACCTTTGATATTTCGATGATTAGGAGCATGCAAAACTCGGAATCTTTTTCCGTTTTTAGGATACTTAAAACCATTCTTTTTCTTCTGCTTTAAGTCGATAGAAAAATGGGCAATCATCAAAGTATCCCAATGATGCATATAGTCTACCCAGTCACATCCGCCAATTACATGATCCGCATATTTTGACCATAAATCAATTTGACATTCAATTCTCTTATTTCTGAATTTATATTCTGGGTAATCTAAAGCCAATGTATGCTTGTATAAAAGATTTGGGGTCCTATCCATTTTGGAAATATCGCCACCATAAGGCATAACGACCGTTTTCATTCCAGCAATACCGAGAAGAAAAGGCTCAAACCTCCAAAGAATAATTGAAGACTGCAAGCAACCACCATTGAAATACAAATATAAACACCGATGATTAAATACCGAATATAGATAGTCGATATGTAGGACCCGGATTAACAAAGAATGCAGAATCTTATTTTCATAAACAAATTTTTTATCAAATTTATCTGTTATAAAAAAAAGTTTACTGACAAAAGTCTCTACTTTGTAACCAAAAGCCTCGAGAGCTCTTTTATGATATACATTGTTAATCATTGGGATCGGCCCGAGCCCTATATCAAATCTTCTAAAGCAAAACCTGGAGAG
>Ga0209335_10006197_pt1 | contig 10753 bp, 10 predicted proteins | sample COG_09_FD_184753 | JGI IMG/M metagenome (GOLD analysis project Ga0209335, IMG submission 184753) | Pelagic Microbial community sample from North Sea - COGITO 998_met_09 (SPAdes) (version 2) | ecosystem: Environmental > Aquatic > Marine > Neritic zone/Coastal water | place: Helgoland, sampling...
GGCAGAACTTGATATTGATGATATTCAGCGCCGCATGGACGCAAGTCTGGCAAGCCTTCACACCGAATTTATGGGGCTTCGGGCTGGCCGTGCGTCAACTGGAATGCTTGAGCCAATTATGGTTGATGCCTATGGGTCAAAAATGCCAATGAATCAGGTTGGCAATATTTCGGCGCCTGAACCGCGGCTTTTGACTGTTTCGGTTTGGGATGCTGGTATGGCATCTTCGGTTGAAAAGGCGATCCGCGAATCTGATTTGGGCCTAAATCCGTCAACCGAAGGTAATCTTATCCGCGTGCCGATCCCTGATCTGTCAGAAGAACGCCGTAAAGATATGGTCAAAGTCGCTGGTCGCTATGCCGAGGCTTGCCGTGTCGCCATTCGCAACATCCGCCGTGATGGCATTGAAACCGCGCGCAAAGCAGAAAAAGAAGGCCTGATTTCTGAGGATGATCGCCATACACAGGAAAATATGGTGCAAAAGCTAACTGATGAATTTGTGAAAAAAGTCGATGATGCGCTTTCCCATAAGGAAAAAGAAATAACGCAAGTATAAGTTGTGCGTTGTTCAATTTTCAAGAGGTGAGAAGATGCCAAAAAATTTACATCATCTGGCAATCATCATGGATGGCAATCGCCGCTGGGCGCATGCGCATGGGTTTGAGGTGCTGCGAGGTCATCATCAAGGCGCCGATACGCTGGAGACGATTAGCCATGCCGCCATTGATCAGAAAATTGAATGGTTGACGGTATTTGCATTTTCATCAGAAAATTGGCAACGTCCTGCCGCCGAGGTCAACGGCCTTATGTCTTTGATGAAGCGGTTTATTCTCACCCGATCAAAAGCCTTGATTGATAATAATATCCGGCTCCGGATCATTGGGCGGCGTGATCGGTTCTCGGTCGATCTTCAAGATGCGATTTGTGATGTTGAAAAATCTTCGGCAATGAATACCGGTCTAAACCTGACCGTTGCGCTTGATTATGGGGGGCGTCAGGATATTACGGCGGCAACCGCGCAAATCTCGCATGAAATTGAATCTGGCTTGCTAAAAGCCAGTCAGGTAAATGATGATTTGCTGAAATCACGCCTTTCGACAAGAGTATTGCCGCCGGTTGATCTGTTAATACGGACAGGGGGCGAGCAGCGGATCTCGAATTTTCTCTTGTGGGATTTATCCTACGCCGAGTTGCATTTCAGCGATAGATATTGGCCTGAATTCACCGCACAAGATCTGGCAGCGGCAATTGGTGATTATACCAAGCGCGAGCGCCGGTTTGGTGGAAGTTCAGATGAAATTCATCAGCTTCATATGGTGAAAAGTGATCTAGCTTGACCGATTTAGCCAAATCATCAGGAACGCTGCGTCGGGTTTATGGTGCGTTGCTATTGGTTCCTGTTGTTGCGCTGGTCTGGTTTGATCAGATGGCTGCTGGTGTTATCCTTGCCTGTCTTGGCTGTCTGATGGGGCTTGAGATAAAACGCATTACGGGCCTGCCATTGGTTGCAGGACTATTTGTTTTGGCTTTGATTAGTGTTCAATCATTCCCCCATTGGATGCTTGGGCTTGCTTTTACCATGAATGTTGGGTTGGCCCTTATGGGTTTTGGCCTTGTGGCGGCAATCATTGTCGGCATTTTTAGCAGCCGTCTGGCAGGGCTGTTTGTCGGTTTATTATGTCTTTGCCTTGCTAGTGGCGGGTTGCTGGTATCGCAGCCTTATGGTCATATTATGCTTGTTGCGCTTGCGGCAATCATTGCCGCCTGTGACAGTGCCGCCTATTTCGTTGGCCGGAAAATCGGCGGGCCAAAATTATGGCCGCGTGTTAGCCCCAATAAAACCATTTCGGGAAGTGTTGGTGGGCTTGTCGCCGCAATGGCAATAACATCTCTGGTCGCATCTGTGTTCGGCATTGATGATTTGATCGATGCTATGATTATGGGGGTGGTGATTGGTGGGCTTTCACAGGCTGGTGATCTGATGGAGTCGGCGGTGAAGCGCAGGTTAGATGTCAAAGATAGCGGGGCTATTTTACCCGGCCATGGCGGCATGCTTGATCGTTTCGATGGCTATATTTTTGTTATTCCTGCAGTCTATATGTTTGTTTTTGGTTTTTAATTGGTTTTGGATATGGCTGGCGTAAAACAAATCACGGTTTTGGGGGCGACTGGGTCAATTGGTCAAAGCAGCCTTGCCTTGGTGCGCCAACATCCTGACCGTTTTGCTGTTCATGGATTGGTCGCTGGAAAGGATTTTAATCGTCTGGCCGCCCTAGCGCATGAATTTAAACCCAAAATCATTGGTATCCATGACCAGACAAATCTGGCAGCGCTGAAAGATCTGATAGCCCCGCTTGATTGCCAGTTGGTGGCTGGCGAGGCGGCGTGTAGCGACATCGCGGCTATGCCTGTTGATCTGGTGATTGCAGGGATCAGTGGCCTTGCCGGATTGCCTTCGGTGATGGCGGCGGTTTGTGCTGGTCAGACAGTTGCAATCGCCAATAAGGAATCGCTGGTTTCGGCAGGTGCGGTTGTCACCCGTCAAGCAATCTTGTCAGGCGCCCATATTCTGCCAATTGACAGTGAGCATAATGCTGTTTTTCAGTGCTGGAATGGCTGGAAAGGGCATCAGTCAACCGATAAGACGAATGGCCAGATGACCGCATTGAGTCATATCTGCCTTACCGCTTCAGGTGGGCCATTTTTGACCTTGCCAATAGATGAATTTGGTTCAATCACACCAGCCGCGGCGGTAAAACATCCTAATTGGGACATGGGGCAGAAAATTTCGGTTGATAGCGCCACCATGATGAATAAAGGGCTAGAGGTGATCGAGGCGCATTGGCTTTTTGACCTCAAACCAAGCCAGATTGATGTGTTAATTCACCCCCAGCAAGCGGTTCATGGGCTGGTCTATTTCCGCGATGGATCAATCATTGCGCAAATGGGCGGGGCTGATATGCGAACGCCTATTTCCTATGCGATGGCATGGCCTGACCGGCTTGATTGGGGGCCAGAACCGCTTGATCTCGCGGCGATTGCCAATCTGACCTTTCAACAGGTTGATCCTGACCGGTTTCCCTGTTTCATGCTGGCGCGTCAGGCGCTTTTGGCAGGAGGGATTGCTCCGGCCGTTCTGAACGCCGCGAATGAAGTGGCAGTTGATGCATTTTTGGCTGGAAAGATTGGGTTTTTGGATATTGCCAGCATTGTCGATGCCTGTCTTTCCAAAGATTTGATTGGTGATTTGACAACGATCGAGGCTGTTTGCGCGATTGATCAAACCGCCCGCGAACATGCGCGGCAAATTGTGGCATCGCGTTAGGTTTTCAAAAATGACTAAACTGGTTTAGGGTAATCGCATCGCCTCATTTATGCAGTTTCGCAACCGCTCACGACAGGATATTTTATGCCCGAACTCGGCTTTACCGATCTAATTTTTGGCTTTTTACTGTTAATCACGCCGGTGGTCTATTTTCACGAGCTTGGTCACTATTGGGTGGCCAGAAAAGCCGGTGTGGTGGTCGATGTTTTTTCCATCGGCTTTGGCCCTGAAATTTATGGATGGACGGCCAAAACGGGAACGCGGTGGCGCATTTCAGCCATTCCGCTTGGTGGTTATGTCAAGATGCGCGGTGATGATGATGCCGCCAGCACGCCATCTGCTGATGGGAAAGGCGTTGAGGGTAGTTTTAGCAATGCCGGACTTTACTGGCGTATGGCCATTGTCGCGGCGGGGCCTATCGCCAATTTCATCCTTGGTATTTTCCTGTTTGCTGTCGTCTATATGGCGGTTGGAAAACAGATTCTGCCAGCGGTTATTGGCGATGTAATGCCAAATATGCCAGCTGCCAGCGCTGGCCTAAAGCCAGGTGACAAGGTGATCAAAATTGATGGTGTTGGGGTCAGAGATTTTAATGATATGCGCGGGCTCGTTGTTGAAAGCCCGAATAAGGATTTACGCTTTGTCATTCTTCGTGACGGTCGTGAACTTAATCTAAACATTACACCTGCAGCGCAATTTAATGAACAATTGCAAATTGATATTGGTATTTTAGGGGTGAAATCGCCGCCGGTTGGCGAATTTCAAAAACTAGGCCCTACAGCGGCGGTGGTAGCGGCATCATCTGACGCGTTTCATATGTCTGTGGTTATTTTGCGAAGCCTTGGACGCGCTGTCACGGGCAATATGCAGCAGGGCGAGGTTGGCGGGCCGGTTCGGATTGCCGAAATTTCGGGTGCAGTTTTGAATCAGGGTTTTGTTCCCTTTATCCTGCTTACAGCAGTCATTTCGATCAATCTTGGACTGATTAATCTATTGCCTGTTCCGGCGCTTGATGGTGGTCATCTTACCTTCTTCTGCCTTGAAGCGCTTCGAGGGAAGCCGTTGCCGGTCTGGTTTCAAGCCGCATTGATGCGGGGCGGGATCGCCATTTTGATGGGGTTGACGCTGTTTCTTGTCGTTACCGATGTGATACGTCTATTTCAATAATGATGACAAAGGGGCGTGTTTCTCTTTGGTTTAAAAGGTAAAATTGGCGATTAAATTGACAATTAGGGCATTGTTAGGCTTTCGCTACGCCGTCAGGCTGTCTATAGTTTTTCTGCTTGTCTTGCTTGGGATCGGAAAATTCAATGCGTCGTCATGATCTATGTGGTTTTATATTGGGGTTATTCCTCGTTTTCACGACAATCGATTCCAGTATGGCACAGGTGTCACAAGACCCTGTTCGCATCTCCGAGATTCGGATAGATGGAAACCGCCGTGTTGCGGCTGGCACCGTGCAATCCTATTTGCCGGTTCGTGTTGGTGATTTGACATCGCCGGGATCATTAAGCAACGCGCTTTCGCGGCTTTATGACACGAATTTATTTCAGGATATCAAACTGGATATGGACGGAAGCGTTCTGATTGTCCGCGTTGTTGAAAACCCGATTATCAATCGGGTGAATATTGAGGGCAATGACGTCATTTCGGATGAACGCTTGCTTGAGGTCATCGATGTACAGCCGCGGCGCGTTTATAACCGAAAAGTGGCAATGGATGCGACCCGCCAGCTACTTGACGTCTATCGTGCTGGTGGGCGGTTTGCTGCGGTGATTGAGCCTAAAATCATTCAGCTTAATGAAAATCGTGTTGATCTGGTGTTTGAGGTCAATGAGGGCCCGTTGATCAAAATCAACTCGATTGCATTTTCGGGCAACAAATCATTTAGCGATCGGGCGTTGCGTCAGGCAATCGCCAGCCGTGAGACGCGCTGGTGGGCCTTTCTAGCGGCCAATGATAAATATGATGAAGGGCGGCTCGATTATGATGTTCGCCTGTTGCGACAATTCTATTTGGCGCGTGGCTATGCCGATATTACCGTTGATCGCGTTCGTGGCGGGCTGCTGCCAGACCGCAGTGGTTTTGCCATAACTTTCCTTGTTAATGAGGGCATACGCTATCAAGTTAGTGCGGTAAGCGTTGCTAGTGAAATTAGTGGTATTGATACAGATGAATTGCGGCAAATCATCGATTTTGGCGATGATAAATGGTACGACGTTCGCAGCTTAGAGCAGGGCCTGCTTGATATTTCAACTCGGCTGGGGTCATTCGGCTATGCATTTGTGAATGTTACGCCTGAAATCAAGACTAATCCAGAAACAGCAACATTAGATATTGCCATCAAGATCGATAAGGCGCGCCGCAATTTTGTCGAGCGGATCGAGTTTGTCGATAATGCACGCACCATGGATCGCGTGATTAGACGCGAGTTTGAAATTGTTGAAGGTGATGCCTATAACCAGTTAAAAATCGACCGTTCTGTCCGAAATGTCAGAAATCTTGGGTATTTCAGAGATGTGAAGGTTGCTACCCTTGCGGGATCAACCCCCGAGCAAACGGTTACGAGGGTTACTGTCGAAGAACAGTCAACGGGTGATTTTTCAATTGGCCTTGGCTATTCATCATTGGACAAAACAAGTGTGTCCTTTGGTATTAACGAGCGCAATTTCCTTGGGACTGGTCGCAGGGCCAGCGCGTCTATCTCAACATCGGGTACTGAAACAGATTTCAATATAGGTTTAACTGAACCTTATTTACTTGGACGGGATTTAACAGGCAGTTTTGATGTCTTTAAAACCAAGAGCAAATCTGATGAGACAACCGTCAATCAAACAGGTTTGTCATTTGGCGTTGGCTTTTCAGCGGCGCGCGATGTGTTTCACCGTTTGAGTTATGAGCTAAGCCAGTCCAAAACAACGGTTGGTTCAACGAAAGCCACATCAGTTACCGGCGAGGAGGGAAAAACGCGTCTCCGCTCTTCGCTCAAATATATTCTGTCGAAAGATACAAGAGATAGCCGATTTGATCCGACTGAAGGCTATTACTTGGAAATGGATGAAACATTGGCTGGCTTTGGCGGCGATGCCAAGTTTTTGCGGACAAAGCTCTCGGCAGCCTATTACAAGCCATTATTGTTTAAATCAGTTATTCTTGGTGCGTCTGGCAAGCTTGGATATGTTACCGGTCTTGGTGACAAGGTAACGCAATCTCAACGTTTCAATCTTGGTGGCCGTGATGTTCGCGGTTTTGGGTCTGGCGGTATCGGCCCGCGTGACACCGGATCTTCTGATGCGGTTGGCGGCAACAAAATGTATGCTGGTTCCTTTGAGGCGGTTTCAAGCCTTGGCTTTGATAAGGATACCGGTGTTCGATGGACAGTCTTTACCGATTTTGGATCATTGTGGGGTAGTGATTATCCATCAGGCGTAACCCAGGCAAATGCGGCGGACATGCGCGTAAGTGCAGGGGTTGGCATCTTCTGGACGACAGCCATCGGCCCATTGTCATTCTCTTGGGCAAAGCCGCTGTCCAAAATGGCGCATGACTCAGCACAAACCTTCCAGTTCAACATCGGAACCAGGCTATAAGCATGATGAAAAAAACACGTTTTACCCCAATCGGCCTGTTGATTTGCATGATGGCTTTTGTTGGTTTCGCGCCGGCTAGCTTTTCGCAGACTGACGCAACCGCGCCAGCGGCAGAAAAATCAATGGAGGTGAAACGAATTGCTCTTGTTGATCTAGATGGTGTTTTACGCGCCGCTGATGCCAATAACCGCATTCGTGAATTGCTCGATGGTCAGCGCGCAAAATTTCAAGATGAATTTCGGGCGATTGAGGTGGAATTGCAGCAAAGCGAACGTGACCTTCTAGCCAAGCGTGAGCTTATGGCAAAAGAGGAATATGACAGGCTTGTCACCGCTTTTCAGGCACGCGTTTCATCGGTGCAGAAAGAAATCCAATATAAAAGACAGTCAATTGATAACGCCTATCAAAAAGCATTGAGCGATATCCGTGGACTGGCGATCGAAGTAATGACAAAGATTGCCAATGAACGCCAGATTGACCTGATTTTAAACCGTGATTCGAGTGTGATTTTTTTGCCGCATCTAAATATTTCGGATGAGGTTTTGACGCGCCTGAATGAACGCACCAAAAACGCCCGCATCGAGGTTGAAATCAAGAAACCGGTTGCGCAATAGGGTATCTTCATGTCCATCAATACTGCATTCTTCCAAATTGCCAAAGATGTGACGGCCGCCGCGCTTGCCAAGGTCATCGAGGCGACCGACCTGTGTGGGCCCGAAAAGATCGTAATCGAGGATATTGAGCCCTTTGACGCAGCAAAACCGTCGTCATTGATCTACCAGTCTGATCCGGCTGTGGCCAATACATTGGTGGCAAAATCGGCAGTTGTGATTACGAATGAAGCTTGCGTGCCAATGATTGATCCGTCTAATTGCTGCTTGATTGTGCCATCACCGCGCATTGGATTTGCCCGCGCATTGGCGCATCTTGTCACCCCAGCACCGATTGATCATGGCTCTGCAGGTGTCTCATCACTGGCAAAAATCGCCAAAACCGCCATCATTCATCCATCGGCGACCATCATGCAGCATGCAGTGATCGGAGCGGGAACCGTGATTGAAGCTGGCGCAGTTTTGCATGCTGGTGTTACGGTTGGTGAGAATTGTCATATCCGGTCAAACAGTGTTTTGTCGCATTGTTTGATTGGTAACGGGGTTGATATTGGCGCTGGCAGCGTGCTTGGTGCGGCTGGTTTTGGTTTTGAAATGACCGATGACGGCGTCGTGAAACTGCCGCATATCGGCCTTGTGCTGATTGATGATTTTGTATCGATTGGCTGTGGTTGCACGATTGACCGCGGTAGCCTTGGCGATACCCAGATAGGCGCGCATGTGATGATGGATAACCTGTGTCACATCGCCCATAATGTAACAATTGGTGAAAGATCTATCATTGCCGGTCAATGCGGTATTTCGGGCAGTGTCACTGTCGGAGCAGGCGTTGCAATGGGGGGGCAGGTTGGCATTGCCCCGCATGTGAAAATTGGTGATGGCGCGGTATTAACAGCGCGAAGCGGTGTCACAAAGGATATCGAAGATGGTGATCAGGTCGCAGGGTTTCCAGCCGTTTCAAAGCGCCAGTTCTGGCGCGATCAGGCAGCGCTAAGACGGCTTAGCACGCCAAAAGCGTCCAAATCATAATAAGCAGTGAAGTTGAACAAGATTTATACTATGTATGGATCAATGAAGATCACAAAAGGACAGGGTAATGGCGGAAACGATTGATGTTTTGAATATTGATGAGATCAAAAAGCTGATTCCCCATCGGGCGCCAATTTTGTTGATTGATCGGGTTGAAAACATCATCCCCGATACCGAAGCCACAGGCATCAAAGCCGTTAGTGGCAATGAACCCTATTTTGCCGGTCATTTTCCCGATTTTCCGGTGATGCCCGGGGTGTTGATTGTTGAAGCCATCGCGCAAACAGCTTCGGTTATGGTGGCCGCAACAACGCCCGATTTCACCACTGGCAAATTGGTGTTTTTTACAACCATTGAAAAAGCCCGTTTTCGCCAGCCGGTAAGACCTGGTGACGTGATTGAAATGCGTGTTGTTAAAACCGCAGCCAAAGGCCCACTTTGGAAATTTACCGGCACGGCGAAAGTGGCGGGAAAGCTTGTTGCCGAAGCCGAATTTGGCGCGATGATCGTTGATCCGGATCGCTAGGCAATGACGCAAACAATTCATTCAACTGCAATTGTCGCAGCAAAAGCCAAGATCGGCGTTGATGTCAAAATTGGGCCTTATTGTGTGATTGGTGAAAACGCCGTTATCGGTGACGGGGCCCATCTTCATAGTCATGTCGTGATCGAGGGCCATACGTCACTTGGGGCAGGGTGCGAGGTTTACCCATTTGCCGCGCTTGGTTGCGCGCCGCAGCATACGCGCTATGAAAATGAGCCTTCACGTTTGGTCATTGGTAAAAATTGCGTCATTCGCGAACATGTGACCATGCATCCGGGAACGGCTATTGACGCAATGGAAACGATTGTTGGTGATCATGGTTTGTTCTTTGCGGGTGCGCATGTGGCGCATGATTGTATTGTTGGCAATAACGTTATTTTTGCCAATAACGCCTCGCTTGGTGGGCATGTAAAGATTGGCGATCATGTAATGCTTGGTGGTTTTGCGGCGGTTCAGCAATGGTGCCGCGTTGGGCCACATGCAATGGTTGGCGCGCATAGTCTTGTTGATGCCGATATCATCCCTTACTGCATCGCCGCTGGGAACCGGGCGCGGCTTAGTGGGATCAATGTCATTGGGCTTGAACGGCGCGGCTTTGCCCCAAAGACGGTCACTGCATTGCGCGATCTTTTCCGCCAGTTGATTCGGGGAAACGGGCTTTTTGCAAGTCGGTTACAGGATGTAAGGGCTCATTTTTCTGGCCAGTCAGAATTTGATCTTCTGTTTGATTTTATCGATAATGCTGGCCGCAATGGTGTTTGCCAGTCATTTAAACGCTAAAAGGGCATAAGCGCGGCAGAATTGCCAAAAAGGGTTCATCAAGGACATGACACGGCTTGCTATTATCGCCGGAAAGGGCCAATTGCCGATTGAGGTTGCCGCCGCGGCAATTGCGGGCGGCTTTGATGTTTTGATCCTACCTATAAAAGGACAAGCCGACGCTGATTTTTCCGCTTATCAGTCCACGCCAATTCGCCTTGGCGCAATTGGTGAAACCCGCACGATCATGAGTCAGCATAATATTGAAAAACTGGTCATGGTTGGCAAGGTCTCATGGCCATCAATGGCGGCGCTAAGACCTGATTTTGACGGGGTGAAACTGCTTGGTAAGATGATGACCAAGGGTGATGATAATGCGCTTCGCCATGTGGCGACTTATTTTGCCGAAAAAGGGATTGAAACCATGGCGGTTGACGCCTTTCTACCACATCGCAAAATGCCTTTGGGTCTTGTCGCAGGTGATAAGCCTGATGCGCAAGCTACGGGGGCAATAGCCCTTGGCGCCGCCATTCTTGCCGCGTTGGGAACGCATGATGTTGGGCAGTCGGTTATCGTCCAAAATGGCCGCGTGATCGCAATTGAAGCGGCTGAAGGCAGTGATGCCATGATTGCCCGCGCTACATCGCTCCTTGATCCGACTGGCGGCATTGCCTGCCTTGTTAAAATGAGCAAAAGCGCTCAAGATTCCCGCCTTGATATGCCAGTGATCGGCTGTAACACCATAAAAACTGCGGCAAAGGCTGGTTTGTTGCTTTTGGCGGTTGAGGCAGATGCGGTGCTGTTGGCCGATGATATTGTGGCAATCAAGGCTCTATGTACGGCACACGGCGTTACTTTGATCGGCATTGATAGCTGCACCACATCATGACAGCAC
>Ga0209335_10006200_pt1 | contig 10750 bp, 10 predicted proteins | sample COG_09_FD_184753 | JGI IMG/M metagenome (GOLD analysis project Ga0209335, IMG submission 184753) | Pelagic Microbial community sample from North Sea - COGITO 998_met_09 (SPAdes) (version 2) | ecosystem: Environmental > Aquatic > Marine > Neritic zone/Coastal water | place: Helgoland, sampling...
TGGAGCACATGCTAACAATGGTTTGAGAATTCAAGAATTTATGATTAGACCTGATCGAGCAAAAAATTTTTCAGAAGCAATGAGAATATGTTTTATAGTCATTAAAAATTTAAGTAAAATTATTAAATCAAAACGGCTATCTACCTCAGTAGGAGATGAAGGTGGTTTTGCCCCTATGATAAATAATAATAATCAAGCTTTGGATTTAATTGTTTCTGCAATAAAAAAATCTGGTTTCGTTAATGGTAAAGATGTTTCGATATGTTTAGATGTAGCAGCCAATGAACTGTTCAAGAAAAATAAATATTCTATTCATTCTAAAAATTACATTTCTACAGATAAATCAATTTTGGGATATAAACAAATCATTAAAAAATATAAGATTAAATCTATCGAAGACCCTTTTGCTGAAAACGACTGGTCGTCTTGGAGTAAATTAATGAAATCAACAAAAAAAGTTCAAATCGTAGGAGATGACCTTTATGTAACAAATCTTGAACGTCTAAAAAAAGGTTTTTTAAATGTTTCATCAAATGCAATCTTGATTAAACTCAATCAAATTGGAACAGTTTCTGAAACTTTAGATGTTATAAAATTCGCACAAATTATTGGTTTTAAAACTATTATTTCTCATAGATCTGGAGATAGTGAGGATACTTTTATTGCTGATTTAGCGGTAGGAACCAATTCAGATCAGATAAAAACTGGCTCTTTAGCCCGATCTGAAAGAGTAGCGAAATATAATCAATTACTACGTATAGAAGAAGAGCTTGGAAAAAAAGCTAGAATGAATAAGATTCATTAATGCTAAAAAGATTAAAAAAAAATTACTTTTTATTAGTGTCTACTTTTTTAATTCTATATTTTTTCTTTAACCTTTTATCAGGTCAAAGAGGTTTAATTTCATATTTCGAAAAAAAACAAATTTTAAATACACTGAAAAATGATGAGTTAATATTAATAAATAAAATAAATGACTTGGATTTTAAAAATTCATTATTAAGTGATAATTTAGATCTTGATTATATTGAAACTTTAATTAGAGAAAGATTTTTATTTGGGAAAGATAATGAGACAATTTATATAATAAAAGATAAATAAAATGACACAAAAAATAAAACCAAGACATCCTGAAAAGGTAAAGAATCCTGTTAATCCCATAAAAAAAAAACCAGAATGGATCCGGTCTAAACTTTCAAATAGTAAGGAATTTTTTTTAACCAAAACTATTGTTAATAAAAATAATTTAGTAACAGTTTGTCAGGAAGCTAATTGTCCCAATATTACAGAATGTTGGAGTAAAAAACATGCTACATTCATGATTATGGGTGATACATGTACAAGAGCATGTGCTTTCTGCGATGTTAAAACTGGTAAACCAAGTAAGCTTGATGAATTTGAACCTGTTAAAATTGCACAAGCTGTTAAAAAATTAAATTTAAAACATGTGGTAATTACATCTGTAGACAGAGATGATTTAAAAGATGGTGGTTCTAATCATTTTTTCGAAGTCATAAGTCAAACTAGAAAAACAAATCCAAATACAACAATAGAAGTATTAACACCTGATTTTTTAAGAAAAGGTGATTCTTATAAAAAAGTATTAGAGGCTAACCCTGATGTTTTTAACCATAACATTGAAACTGTCCCTAGTCTTTATTTAAAAGTTAGACCTGGTTCAAGATATTTTGCTTCTCTTGAACTTTTAAAAAATGCAAAGATGATTAATAAAAAAGTTTTTACTAAATCAGGAATGATGGTCGGTTTAGGTGAAACAAGAGATGAAATTTTACAAGTAATGGATGATTTAAAATCTGCAGATGTAGATTTTTTAACTATAGGGCAATATCTACAACCATCTGTAAAACACTTTCCTTTAGATAGATATTATAGACCTGAAGAATTTAAAGAATTAGAAAACATTGCAAAATCAAAAGGATTTTTATTGGTTTCTTCATCTCCTTTAACTAGATCTTCATATCACGCAGATGAAGATTTTGCCAAACTACAACAAAATAGAATTAATTTAAATTAATGCCAAAGGCTTCAGTTAAGAGATTAATTGAATGTGAAAAAAATCAATTAATTGAATTAGTACTTGATATAGAAAAATATCCAGAATTTGTTCCTTTTTGTTTTGATGCAAAAATATACGAAAATAAAAATGAAGGTAATTTAAGGAAAATAGTAGCAGATTTAACAATTGGCAAAGGGCCATTCAAAGATACTTATAAAAGTGATGTGGTTTTTAATAAAAAGGAGGACTCAATATTTGTTAAGAATATAGATGGACCTTTAAATCATCTTTCAAATAATTGGACATTTTCTGATAAAAAAAACGGAATTACAGATGTTACTTTTGATATAGATTTTGAAATTAAAAATAAATTTCTAAACTCTTTAATGGTTGTTTCTTTTCAATTTGGATTAGAGAAAATTGCTGATGCTTTTCAGAAAAGAGCCGAAGAGTTATTTGGCAATTCTAAGAATTAAGTCTAAAGCTTTTTTGACTGTATATCTTTGTATTATTGACCTTTTTTTACTTTTAAATAAACATTTATTTACTTGAATTTTATTTCCTTTTTTCACCCCAATATAAACCAAACCAACTGGCTTTTGTTTAGTGCCACCCTTTGGTCCTGCGATACCAGTTATAGAAACATTTATATTTGCTTTAGATATTCTAGATAAATTTTTGACCATTGCATAACAACATTCATGACTTACAGCACCATATTTTTTAATGATATTTTTATTGATCTTTAAGACTTTAATTTTTGCTTGGTTAGAGTAGGTGACAAGACCTAAATTAAATACTTTTGATGCACCACTAATTGAAGTAATTGAACTAGCTAGTAATCCCCCTGTACAAGACTCAGCAAATGAAATTTTAAGTTTTTTTTTAGTTAGTATTCTTATTAAAGATTTCATTAGATAAAATAACTACTTAAAATCATAAAACAAATTAAAGATAAGACAACATAGAAACCAGCACAAACATCATCCATGATTACTCCAAAACTATTTTTGAAATTTTTATCAAAATAACTAACTGGAAATGGTTTTACTATGTCAAAAAACCTAAATAATACAAAGCAAATACTATAAAAGACTATAGCTTCATCAGCTGATTTTTCTATTCCGTGAGAAATTTCGTAAAGATAAATTGGAATAGATTGACCAATAAATTCATCTATTATTATTTCTCCAGGATCTTTATTCTCATTATCTTTAATATGACTAGCTACAGCAGAAAAAGAGTAAATAAAAATTACAACTAAAACTAATAATATTATATTTGAAGAAATATTTAAAATATGAAAAAAAATATAGAGAATTATAATTGTTGCTAAAGATCCAAAAGTACCAGGGATTTTTGGAATCTTTCCTAAACCAAACATTGTAACAAATAATGTATTTAAAGTTTTAATCATATTTTGTAATTGAAACTATTACTTCACAAGCTATTGCTTTTTCTTTACCTATTAAACCTAATTTTTCTACTGTTTTACCTTTTAAATTAATTTGATTTTTAGTTAAAGTCGTAAGTTTTGATATTGAATTTATAATTTTGTCTCGAAATTTTGAAACTTTAGGCTGTTCACAAATTAAATTTATATCAAGATTGTTGATTGAATAATTTGATTTAGTAAGATTATCAATAATAGGTTTTAACATTTTTGGTGATCTTATATTCTTAAATTTCTTTGTATTTGGAAAATAAGTACCAATGTCTTTTTTTCTTGTAGCACCCAAAATTGCATCAATCATTGCGTGTAGAATTACATCTCCATCCGAGTGTCCTTTAAGTCCAGAATGAAAAGGTATTTTTACTCCACCAAGATAAAGTTTTTTATGTTTAATTAGTCTATGAATATCAAAACCTATCCCAAAATAAGTTTTGAAAGTTTCAATATCATTTAAATATGTAATCTTATTATTTTTATTTTCACCAGGTATAAATTTAACTTTATAGTTTTTATTTATGAAAAGAGTAGCCTCATCACTTACTTTGTTCTTTTCTTTTATCGCCAAATTATATAATTCTTTAAATCTAAAAGCTTGTGGTGTTTGAGTTAAGAAAGAATTATTTCTATTTAAATTAAATATTTGATTTTTAACTTTATATTTTATCGAATCTTTAGAATATATAGCTGGAACAACTGCTTTATTATATTTTAAATTTTTTGTTAAATTTAGAAGTAATTTTATTGAAAAATTTGGTCTTGCTGCATCATGAATAAATACATTTCTTGGTTTATATCTCTTAAGATATTTTAGGGCAATTAAAGATGAGTCTGATCTTTCTCTACCACCTTTAATAATTTCTATTAATTTAGGATATTTCTTTTTCTTAAAATGATTGAGGTCATTTGTAACGATTAATATCTTCTTAAAAAGTTTAGAATTGACTGATTTATCTATTGAGTGATCTATTATCTCTTTATTTTTATAATTGTAGAATTGTTTAGCTATATTTTTATCAAATCTCTTACTTTTTCCAGCTGCTAGTATTACAAAATAGTTGTTCATTTGTTTAAATGCTATAATTCTAAATCATGTTTGAATTTTTGAGAAAAAATATATTCATAATTATTCTTTCTAGTATTACACTATTTCTTGGTTTTTTAACCTTTTTAACATTTATCGATCGAAGTTTTATTGAATTAAGTCAACAGAATTTACAATACTTATTAATTTTAAATATTTTTTTACTTATATTATTATTTTTATTTATTTTTGTTGAAATTAAAAATTCTATTAAAAATGACATTGATAAAGACGGCCTTACTTCAAATAAAAGATATATAACCTATTTTTCTCTATTCACCCTTATACCATCAATCTTAATATCTATATTTTCATTATTTTTATTCACTTTTGCTCTAGAAAAATACTTCGATAAGAAAGTAACTACAGTAGTTAATAATTCATATGAACTTGCAAAAAATTATGTTCAAGAAGTAAGAAATAAAATTGAGGCTGACATAGTTTTAATAGCTTTTGACACAAATAAAAGTGTAAAATTTCTTAATGACAACGATAAAGAATATTCAAGATTTTTGCGTACTCAAAAACTTATTAGAGGTGTAGATGAGATTCATATAATTGATGAAAATAAAAATCTATTATATTCAACAGAAGATATAAATTTTTTTATACCACCAGTCGATAAAGCTTTAAATTTGGTTTTGGAAGATGATCGACCTCTTAAAATAATAAATGCAGAAGCAAATATTTCTGCTGCTATTATGAGATTGCAATCCTTCGAGGATAGATTTTTATATGTGGTTAAATTTTTAGATAAAGACATATCAAATTATCTTTCAGAGTCTCAAGAGGCTATCAACTTTTATTATACTGTAGAAGAAAGAAGCACTGGTATAAAAGTTTCATTTATTTTGATTTATATAATTATTGTTACACTATTACTATTTATCTCAATAACAATTGCTATTAGATTTTCATCAAGATTTTTTCGGTCTATCAATAATTTAATTCTTGCATCTACTGCTATAGGTCAAGGAAATTTGAATACAAAAGTTCCTGAAATGAAAACTGATAAAGATATGGAAATTTTAAATAAAAATTTTAATTCAATGATTAGTCGATTAAAAAATCAGCAAGAAAAACTAATCATAAATGAAAGATATGAGGCTTGGGGTAATTTAGCTAGAAAGCTTGCTCATGAAATCAAAAATCCCTTAACACCTATTCAATTAACAATCGATAGAATAAAAAATAAATATACTGATCAAATTACAACGGATGATCAAAATAATTTTAAAGAAAACTTAAAGATTATAAATAATCAAATTAAACAGATTGAAAATTTAGTAAATGAATTTTCAGATTTTGCAAGAATGCCCAAACCGACTTTAAAGAACAATGATTTAGTTAAAATATTAAATGAAAATATAAAACTATTATCTGAACTTGATAAATCAATTAAAATTAATTTAGTTACAAAAAATGACTCAATTGCTTTCAAATGTGATAAAGAACAGCTTGCTAGAGTTTTTTTTAACCTAATTAAAAATTCTATTGAAAGTATTCAACAAAAAGCTGAAAAAAACCCTGATTTTAACAAAAAAATATCAATTGAAATCCTATCAAATAATCACCATATTAATTTCACACTAATTGATAATGGAATTGGTTTTAAAGAAAATACAAATATTAAAGATATTTTGAACCCATACTTTACTACAAAAAAAGAAGGAACCGGTTTGGGGTTATCAATAGTAAATAAAATTATAAATGATCACAATGGGGAACTTGAGTTTTATCCCTTAAATGATGGGGCAAAAATAGAGATTTATTTTAAATTAGATGGCAATTGAAATTTTAATAGTTGATGATAATGCGGATATTCGAAATATTCTGAACGAATTAATAATTGATGCAGGATATAAAACTAGAATTGCTGCTAATTACAATCAAGCATTAACAGAAATTGACAAAAAGATGCCCGATGTGGCTATACTGGATGTTAAACTTGACAAAGGTGACAATGATGGAATTGAATTGTTAACACACATTAAATCTAAAAGTAAGGATGTTCCAGTTATTATAATTACAGGTCATGCTAATATTGAGATGGCTGTTGATTCTTTAAAAAAGGGAGCATTTGAGTTTGTAGAAAAACCTTTCGATCAAGCAAGATTATTAAATTTTGTAAGTAGAGCGGTTGAAAATTTAAATCTAAAAGCTCAAAATAGAGAATACGAAAGTAAACTTTTTTCCTCATATGATTTGATAGGTAATAGTAAGAATATTATCACCATAAGAGATCAGATAGATAAAATTTCTATTACTGAAAGTAGAGTTCTTATAAATGGACCTTCGGGATCTGGTAAAGAGTTAGTTGCTAGAAAAATTCATAAAAAGTCTAAGAGAAATAATAAACCGTTTATCATTTTAAATGGTGCTTTATTGGACTCGAACAAATATGAATTAGAACTTTTTGGTGAAGAAAAAAATAACGGCTCAATTTCCTATGGAGCATTAGAAAAAGCTAATAAAGGAACTTTGCTAATAGACCAGGTTTCAGAGATTCCTCTTGCTATTCAATCTAAAATATTAAGAGTTTTAACTGATCAAAAATTTAAAAGACTAAATGGTAATAATGATATTAATGTAGATGTAAGACTTATTTGTTCATCAAGTAAAGATTTAAAAGAAGAAATTCAAATCGGAAATTTTAGAGAAGACCTTTATCATAGACTTAATGTATTCGAGATTAATATCAAACCTTTAAATGAGAGAGTTTCAGATATTCCATTATTGACAGAATATTTTTCTAAAATGATTTCTAATAGTTATAAGATAAAAGCTTTAGATATTGATGATAATAATAGTTATATTTTAAATCATAACTGGAAAGGAAATGTTAGGGAATTAAGAAATCTAATTGAAAGAATTGCTATCCTACAACCTGATACGAAAGAAAAAATTTCAAATATAGTTAAAGAATCATTAAAAAATGACAGTTTTGACGAAAAAATTTCAGAAAATAGCCTATCTGTGCCATTAAAAGAGGCTAGAGAAAAGTTTGAAAAAGAGTATTTAACTATTCAATTAAAGAAATTTAATGGAAATATATCTAAAACGGCAAATTTTGTTGGAATGGAAAGAAGCGCCCTTCATAGAAAGCTTAAAGGCTTAGGAATAAAAGAATTTAATTAAAATGAACATAATCATATGTGGTGCAGGAAGAGTAGGGTTTACAATTGCTAAACTTTTAAGTGAGCAAAGTCACTCTGTAACTGTAATAGATCAATCTAGTGAAGATATTCAAAAAATAAATGATAGCCTAGATGTAAAAGCTATAGTTGGAAAGGCCACTTATCCATCTATATTAGAAAAAGCAAATGCTTCAGAAACTGATATGATTATAGCAGTTACTAGAAATGACGAAATTAATATGTTGATTTGTCAGATTGCCTTTTCCATCTTTAATATACCAAAAAAAATTGCTAGAATAAGATCTCAAGATTATTTAAATCCTAAATTTACTAGAGTTTATAGTAAAGAAAATTTACCAATAGATGTAATCATTTCTCCAGAAATAGAAATTGCTAAATCTATACAAAGAAAACTTGAGGCCCCAGGAGCTCTAGACAGCGTTCCTTTTGCTGATAACAAGATAAGGCTACTAGAAATACTTATAAAAGATAACTGTAAATCAATAGGTATTAAATTTAATGAGCTTACAAAAAAATATCCAAAACTTGAAGCAAATGTTATTGGGATCAATAGAGAGGATAAATTTTTTATCCCCAAAAAAACTGATTCTGTAAAAAAGGATGACAAAATTTATGTTGTTATTAATTCTTTGCAGATGGCAGAAACTTTAAAAGCTTTTGGTCACGAAGAAAAAATTTCAAAAAAAATCTTAATTATTGGTGGTGGGAATATAGGATATAATCTAGCTAAAAATATTGAGGAAACATTAGACACTGTAAGAGTTAAAATTGTAGAAAAAGATAAAGAGCGAGCTGAATATTTGGCTAATGAATTAAATGATACCATTATTATTAATGGTAATGGTTTAGATGAGGAGGTTTTAACAGAAGCAAACCTAGATGAGTCAGAAACTGTACTGGCGCTTACAAATGATGACGAAGATAATTTAATGGTTAGTGTTCTTGTAGAAAAATTTGCAAAAGATAAAAAAGAAATTGAAGATAAAAGAACTATGGCGTTAATAAATAAACCAAATTATTCACTATTACAATCATCGCTTAAAATTGATGATCTTATAGATCCAAGAATGAATACTGTTTCAAGTATCCTAAAACATGTTCATAAAGGAACTATTGAAAATGCCTATACTATTTCAAATGGTGAGTACGAAGTAATTGAAGCAGAAATTATAGAAACTTCTGAATTGATAAATAAAGAATTAAAAAATTCAAATCTTCCAGAAGAAATAAGAATAGGTGCCGTCTTAAGAGATAAAAAAGTTATAATCCCTAGATCAGATTTTATCTTTAAAAAAGATGATCAAGTAGTATTTCTTGCTAAAAAAGACTCAATTTCATTTGTTGAAAATATTTTTAGATTGAGTTCAGTTTAATTAAATGTTCGGACTTCAGATTAGATATTTAAGTTTCTTTTTTGGGATAATTTCAATTCTATCTTTTTTTAATATAATTTATTCATACTATCTAAATTTGTATTTAAATTTAGATACTTATTATTATAGCTTATTTGTTTCATCTTTATTATCGTTGATATTTTATAAAATTAAAATTAGTGAAAAAAAACCAAATATTTATAATAAAATTTTAACTGTATTTTTAGGCTATATCATTTTACCAATGATTCTAGCTATTCCATTTTATTTTAGCATTTATAATTTGACCTTTTTAAATTCTTTTTTCGAGTCAATTTCAGGTTTTACATCAACTGGTTTTACTATAATTGAAGACATTAAACTTATAGATCAAAGTTTAATTTTATGGAGATCTTCAACACAATGGCTCGGAGGTCTTTATTTTTTATTTTCAATTATTTATTTGATAGACATTTATGATGAAAGTTTTAAGAAAACTTTAACAAATTTTATTTCACTTAATAGTTCTGAAGTTTTAAAACAAGCTATAAAAATTTTTTTATTATATTCTGGTCTAACTCTTATAATCTTTATTCTTTTAAATATATTCTCTATAAGATCATTTGACTCACTTAATTTAGCTTTTACACTAATCTCTTCAGGAGGTTTTTTACCTGTCAATGATTTATCAAGTATTATTAAAGATAATTCGCAAATAATTATTTTATCTTTTTTAATGCTTTTATCATTTTTTAGTATTTTTTTTAGTTACAATTTATTTTCTATAAAGAATAAGAATATTAATTTTTTTTATGAAGATTTACATTTAATTGTTTATCTAATTGTTGTTACTACAATTTTTTTTCTTTTTTTTAGTTTTAAAGATGATTTTCTAGTTCATTTTCTGTCTATATCTAGTAGTATTTCAAATATAGGTTTTTCTCTTAATTCAAGTAAATCAAACTTCAGCTTTATCTTTTTAATTTTAGTAATCATAGGAGGATCTTTTTTTTCAACAAGTTCTGGTTTGAGATTTATTAAGATCTATTCATTATTCAAATTTTCAATTAATCAAATTCTTTCTTTCAGTAGACCAAAAAATATTTTTATGAATAAATTGATATTTACCAAAATTAATTTTGATTTTGATGAGATTAATAAATATTTTTTAACAATTATAATATTTATACTTTCTTTTTTTATTCTGACTTCATTATTAAGTATAAATGGAATTGGATTTGAGAGTTCTTTTAAATTATCAATATTAACATTAATGAATACTGTTAATTCTTCAATTTATGGTTTAGCTGATTTTGATTTTGATAATCTTAATTTTTTAACAAAATACATACTTATTTTCTTTATGATTGTGGGTAGAATTGAGTTATTAACAATTTTACTTATTTTAAAAAAATTTCTTTTTAAAAATTAGTTTATTATTGTATATGTATTGTCAATATTTGCGCCCTTAGCTCAGCTGGATAGAGCATCGGTTTTCTAAACCGAGGGTCGGAGGTTCGAATCCTCCAGGGCGCGCCAAATTTACCATTTTTTAATAAAAAATTTTAATTGACTAGAATTTCATTAATTCATTATTTTTAATATATTTTGCTTGAAGAGTTATTTCTTACATGTTTAAATTATGAATATTCAAAAGTTATTTTGAATTATTTGTTAACAAATAAATAA
>Ga0209335_10006208_pt1 | contig 10741 bp, 11 predicted proteins | sample COG_09_FD_184753 | JGI IMG/M metagenome (GOLD analysis project Ga0209335, IMG submission 184753) | Pelagic Microbial community sample from North Sea - COGITO 998_met_09 (SPAdes) (version 2) | ecosystem: Environmental > Aquatic > Marine > Neritic zone/Coastal water | place: Helgoland, sampling...
CTTCTCCAGCAGACGACCATTTGGAAGATACGCTTGATTTAAATACTCACCTTATTCATCATAAGGAGGCAACCTTCTTTGTTAAAGCGCAGGGTGAGTCGATGATAGGTGCTGGTATTCATCAAGGCGATATACTGATAGTTGATAAATCACTATCTCCTAAAAGTGGAAAGATTGTCATTGCTGTTGTTGATGGCGAGTTTACTGTTAAGCGTTTGCATAAATACAAGGGAAATATAACCCTTAAGGCTGAAAATTCTGAATTTGAAGACATCAAGATTAAAGGGACTGATGAACTCATCATATGGGGTGTTGTGACCTCGGTGATACATCAGTATGATTAATAAAACTAAATTTGCATTAGTAGACTGTAATAACTTCTACGCCTCTTGTGAAAGAGTTTTTGAGCCCAAGCTAGAGGGTAGGCCGATTATTGTTCTTTCTAATAATGATGGTTGTATTATTGCCCGTTCTAATGAAGCTAAGGCACTGGGTGTTAAGATGGGCGTACCTTATTTTAAAGTAAGAGACATGATTATTAAAAATGGCATTGTAGTCAAATCTTCTAACTACCCACTTTATGGAGATATGTCTTCTAGAGTAATGAAAATTATTGGTCAATATTCTCCTATTCAAGAAGTTTATTCTATAGATGAAAGTTTTATAGACTTGGTAGGATTGCCGTTTCACTTAATAAATCATATGCAGTCTTTAAGGCAAAATGTTAAGAGTTGGACGGGGGTTCCAGTATGTGTCGGTATGGGCAGTACCAAGGTCTTGGCAAAGCTTGCTAATCGAATTGCCAAAAAATACACAAGGTTTAATGGTGTTTTTGATATAGATGAGCTGCCCTATGAAAGATACTGCAAACTACTACAATCTGTTGAGGTAGGGGACTTATGGGGAATAGGAAGGCAGAGCGCTAAAAAACTTAATCGGATTGGTATTATTTCTAGTAATGATTTTTATCAGGCAGATATTGGTGTCATTGAAACCCTTTTAGGGGTTAATGGTAAGAAAGTTTATCAAGAGCTTTATGGTAACTCGTGTATTCCTATTGAAGCCATTCCTCCAACAAGGCAGCAAATTGTATCTTCTCGTTCTTTTGGCTCTGATTTAAACGACTTTCATGAGTTGAATCAAGCCTTGACTAACCTTACTAGAAAAGCTGTTTATAAGCTAAATAATCATAAATTAGCAACAACAACTATTACTGTCTTTATTTATACCAATCCCCATAAAAAAAATAAAGCCTGTGTCCACTTATCAAAAACTATAGGTATGACAACAGCGATTAAGAATGAATCTCAAATTATTCCATTAATATCTAAGATACTTAGGCTTATTTATAAGCCAGGACACTCATTTTATAAGGGTGGTATAGTACTAAGTAATCTGGTTAAAAATTACCCGCAACAAGATCTATTTTTGACTAATGAGGATAATCAAAGAAACATATATAGCTCTAATAAATCTAATGCTATAAGGTTGGTTAATAAGCGCTTTAATGAATCACTCAAATATGCTAGCGAAATAGGTAATGATAAATGGAGACCAAAGGCTGATTTTAAGTCAAAAAGATACACCACAAGTTGGACTGAATTATTGGTAATTTAGGTGCACAAATAAACCATTAATAAATTGTGATGAAAGAGTTAAATTTATAGATTAGAATGTTATTACTATTTAATAAATAAGGAGAAAGTAGCATGGTGAGAATGTTAATGACAATTAATATTTCTAAGGGCTGGGAGACATGGTCAAAAATGGCAAAAGGTCTTGAGCCTCAGATGAATGAACAAGGTGCAAAGATAATTTGGGCAGGAGCAAATCCGGATGAAACAGCAGTCTATGTGCTGGCGGAAATGAAAGACCCATCATATGTAAAATCATTTGGTGAACGCCCTGACATAGTAGCAATACGTGAAGCAGGAGGCGCGGATGTTTCATCAACAACTCCTTTGGCACAAATTGATGAGTACTTTATGGGATAGAGCCACTAACAGTTTATGTGATCTATGTAAGTAGAGAGTGAATGCCTGAAAAGCTTCGAGTATTTTTAAAATATTTAAAAGAGCTTGATAAAAATTTATTGAAATAATTAGCTCTCATTAAATCAATTATTTCAATAAATTATGAAAAAAACACTCCTACTTTTACTCTCATTATTCTTTCTTAATTCTCCTGCAGTCTTTGCAGACCATTTTGCAAATTTCCAAGTTGTAGATATAAGACTTGGGGATAGTTTGCTAGAATTTGGAGTTATTGATGCGCCTTAACAGCAATATGAAAGGCGCCGCTCTGATGACGGCCTGTGTATCTGCATATGTTATCAATGATGCTTTTATGAAACTTCTATTTTCTGAGATTGCTTTATTTCAGGCAGTATTTCTACGAAGTATAATTACTGTTCCACCAATTTTGATCATGGTGTGGATTACCAAAGTGGCGATACGCAATCTTTCAAAACAGGATAAGCGTCTCATATTGGTGCGTGTGGGTGCTGAGATTTTTATAACAATCACTTTCCTGACAGCCCTCAAGCATATGCCGTTAGCCAATGTCACCGCAATTTTACAGGCTTTACCGCTTGCTATAACAATGGCTGCCGCACTTTTCCTTGCAGAACCTGTTGGGTGGCGACGCTGGAGTGCCATACTTGTTGGCTTTGTTGGTGTTCTAATTGTTGTCCGGCCCGGTCTGGAAGGTTTTAATATTTATTCGCTTTCAGCTTTTATGGCGATTATTTTTCTTACTGTAAGAGAAATTTCCACCCGTAAACTAACAAGCGAAGTCCCTACCATCACCGTGGTTCTATCAACGGCTGTTGGCAGTGCCTTGTTTGCTGGAATTATGATGATTGGTTCAGAGTGGAATACTGTTAGCGCAGTGTCATGGTTGCTCATTCTTGGTGCGGCTGTTGCCATTTTGATCGCTACTTTATTGAGTGTCATGGCTATGCGAATTGGCGACATTGGCTTCGTTTCTCCTTTTCGGTATACCTCTATGCTTGGAGCGATTGGGTTGGGTATTTTGATGTTTGGCGATTGGCCTGACCAACCGACTTTAGTTGGAACCGTTATTATAGTCAGTACAGGCATTTATACTTTTCATCGAGAACAAAAGGTTAGTAGAAAAGCAACAACACAATAAATTACTTTCCAGGTTTTGAAATATAAAAAAATATCAATTAATTAAATTGTTATAATAATCTGTAGTTAACATCCAGCGCTGGTTGTTAAGCAAGAACAATGACGTTTATTTGGGTTTATTCCTAGGTAAGCGTTTTTTTTCGTCAGCTTAAAGTTGAGCTCAACTGGTATAGAAGCCTACTATCTTTTTTTAAGGTAGTGGGCTTTTTTGTTTTTATTATATGGAGTATTAATATGAAAATGGTAACAGCGATTATTCAGCCAAAGAGGTTAAGTGGTGTTAGAGAAGCGCTTTCTGAGATTGAAGTAACTGGAATTACAGCAACTGAGGTTAAAGGTTTTGGCAGGCAAAAAGGGCACACTGAGCTCTATCGTGGGGCAGAGTTTGTGGTTGAATTCTTACCCAAAGTAAAACTAGAGATTGCCATCACTGATGAGCAGCTCGAGCAGGTCATTGAGACCATCATTAAAGCATGCAAGATCAATGGTGGGAAGATTGGTGACGGTAAAATTTTTGTATCAAGTCTTGAGCAGGTCATCCGTATCCGTACGGGTGAAACTGGTCCTGAAGCGGTATAGGGGGAGGTAGCTATGGAAAATCAAATATTAGAACTACAATATGCTATAGATACTTTTTATTTTTTAGTAATGGGTGCTCTTGTCATGTGGATGGCTGCGGGTTTCTCAATGCTTGAGGCTGGCCTGGTTAGGACTAAAAATACAGCAGAGATCTTAACTAAGAATATTGGTTTGTTTGCCATTGCTTGCACCATGTATATGGTTTATGGCTATGATGTAATGTATGGCGGCGATGCATTCTTATCAGGGATTAGCGGGCAAGGTGAGTCCTACTCTAACGCAGCAGATTTTTACTTTCAAGTAGTGTTTGTAGCTACGTCAATGTCAATCGTTTCTGGAGCAGTGGCAGAGAGAATGAAGTTGTTTACTTTCTTTGCTTTTGCAGTAATTTTTACAACAGTCATCTATCCATTAGAAGGTTCATGGACATGGGGCGGAGCAAGCGTTTTCGGTCTATATTCATTGAGTGACTTTGGATTTTACGACTTTGCCGGTTCTGGAATTGTACATATGGCAGGAGCTGCTGCTGCACTTGCAGGCGTTCTATTGCTTGGGGCGAGAAAAGGTAAGTATGACAAAGACGGAAAATCAATGCCAATTTTAGGTGCAAACCTACCTTTAGCAACTCTTGGAACATTTATTTTATGGATGGGTTGGTTTGGCTTTAATGGTGGCTCAGTGTTAGCAATGGCTAGTAAGGAAAGTGCGGATACTGTAGCAATGGTATTTATAAATACTAATGCTGCTGCAGCTGGCGGGGTTATTGCAGCGCTTCTTTTTGCGAAATTGTGGTTTGGAAAAGCAGACTTAACTATGACGTTAAATGGTGCCTTAGCAGGGCTTGTAGCAATTACTGCTGGTCCAGATACGCCAAGCGTATTAGTTGCCACTCTAATTGGGGCTGTTGGTGGAATTCTAGTAGTCCTTTCAATAGTTTGGTTAGATCGCAAGCTAAGAATTGATGATCCAGTTGGCGCAATATCGGTCCATGGAGTTGTTGGTTTATGGGGTCTTTTGGCTGTACCACTAACAAATAGTGACGTTACATTTACTGGACAGTTAGTTGGTGCTGTTACTATTTTTGTCTGGGTATTTGTAGCTTCTGGAGTAGTTTGGTTTGCCCTTAAAACTGTTATGGGAATTCGAGTTACTAAAGAAGATGAAGAAGAGGGTGCTGATATTTCTGAGTGCGGTTTAGAAGCGTATCCAGAGTTTGTAACTAAGTAAGAGGGTTTTAAATACTTGCCAGTGGATTTTTAGTCCACTGGCCAACCACCAAGATGGATCACAATAAAAATGATATCTTTGAGGTCGTTTTTATTGATAAATTTTTAAAAAAAAGACACAGTATCTAGAGTCGTTTATACTAGCCTTATTAAGAAAAATTGGTATAAGCTTTTTATTAAATGAAAAAAATAGCAATCATTGATGATGACTTAGAAATCCTTAAATTACTAGATCAATATCTAACAAAAAATGGTTTTGAGGTCGAATCATTTACAAATGGAGAGGTGTTTTTAGATGAGGACGAGAATAAATTTAGTCTAGCTGTCTTAGATATTGGGCTTCCAGGAATAGATGGTCTTGAGGTTTGTAAGAGATTGCGCCAGAAATCCAATATACCAATTATTATGTTAACTGCTGCAAGTGATGACTTGGACCGAATATTAGGCCTAGAATTAGGTTCTGATGATTATATGGGTAAGCCATTTAATCCAAGAGAATTACTAGCCAGAATAAAAGCTCTTTTGAGGCGATCAGAAATTAAAGAGGGGGATGTGGATAATCACATAGTTATGAATTTTGCAGCTAGAAGTGCTTATATTAATGGAGTTGCAATAAATTTAACTGGAACTGAGTTTGACTTACTTAGTGTATTTCATAAACAAATTGGAAAGGTTTTAAGTAGAGATGAGATTGGCGAGTTACTTCATGGAAGAAGAGTGGACCCATTAGATCGTTCAATTGACACTATTGTTAGCAGATTACGTCATAAACTAAGTAATCATTTTGAAGGTGAAATTATTCAAAGTGTTAGGGGTAAGGGGTACGTCCTCTTAATGAAGAATTGAGTAATAAATTGACTTTTTTATCTACTTTAATGCCAAAAACTGTTGTTGCAAGAATGACGTCAGTTCTTTTCATTGGAATCCTTGTTGCACAGGTTCTTGGAACTTGGCTTTGGGTTGAACAGCTAAAGTCCTCTGAAAAAGAAAGGATGGCTGAAATATCTCAAGAATTAGGATACAACATTGCACAAGCTGTTGGTTTTTTTGAAAAACTTCCTAATCAGTATAGACAAGAAACTCTTGTCCAGCTTCGTCAAAATGGCGGCACATTTTTAGATTTTGGTTCGGAGTTTTTTGTATCAGTAAATAAGGACTATATAAGCTTAAATTCTATAGCAAAAACTGAATTTTCTTCATTGGTAAGTGATAACTTAGAGGAGACTTTATTTTCTCAAGTTGGTCAGGTTGAGGATTTAAACATAAAATTTGTACGATTTAGTGATACAAGAATTATGTCTCCTAACGGCCCTCAAGAGGGGCTAACTAATTCGCATATATTGGCCCCATTAAGCCCAATTTGGAGGTCATTAGGCCTTCAAGCCCCAGACCCAGATAATCCACTTGCTATTATTCAATTTAGACTAAAGAATCAAAGTGAATGGATGTTCTTAGCAACAATAATTCCTAAGGGTGAATTACTCCTCAGTTATGATTGGGTTAATGGAGAGCGGATATTTACTTCATCCTTAGTTTCATTAACAATGCTGTTAATAACCTTTCTTTTTGTTCGTTGGTTAGTATCCCCACTTCAATCATTGGCTCATCAGGCAGACTTATTAGGAAAGGGAAGATTTCCAAGGCAGTTGGATGAAACAGGCTCTAAAGAGATGGTTGCCACAATACAAGCATTCAATTCTATGGCTAGGCGAATCCAAAAGTTTATTGCAGATAGAGAAAGATCCTTTGCGTCAATATCCCATGACCTAAAAACACCTCTTACAAGAGCTAGACTTCGAATTGAAGGTATTGAGGATGAATCAATAAAGGCAGATCTAACTGGTGATTTAGATTATCTTGAGACAATGGTCAAAGGTAGTCTTCAAATTATGACTGAGGGTGTAGAACATGAAAATACTTCTAAAATTGATTTGACTGAAATGCTAGAAGCGATTTTAAGAAAAGAAGAAATTCTTGGCCTTCCTATTAAAATAAATATTGATGGAAAAATTACAATGAAGGGTCGCTCAGTAGCATTAGAGCGTCTTTTTTCAAATCTAATAAATAATGCGCTAACTTATGGACAAGGTGTCGAGGTTACTGGTCAAAAAAAGAAGACAGGAATATTTATACAAATTAAAGATAAAGGTCCTGGCTTGAGTGACGTTGATAAGGAAAAAGTTTTTAAGCCTTACTATCGTCTTGAGAGTAAATTAAGTGATAGTCATTCAGGTCTTGGGATGGGAATTGCGCGAAATATCGCTAACGTACATGGTGGTGAGCTTGAGCTCAAAGATCGAAAGGGTGGTGGGTTAATTGTTGAAGTGTACTTTCCAGTTTAATGGCTAATTTAAAAAAACCTAAATTTAAAAGCAATGAGTTTTTAATTGAGCATATTAAATCGATCATGGCTTTTTATCACCCTCAATGCATAGACAATGATGTTGGTGGTTTTTTTCAACACTTTCGAGATGATGGGAGTATTTATGATTTTGAAACTAGGCATTTAGTAAGTAGTACTCGTTTTATATTTAATTACTCAATGGCAGCAATTTACTTCGATAGTAAAGAATATCTTGATGCTGCTCGTCATGGTATTAATTATTTAAGAGACTTCCATCTTAATAAGAATACTGGCGGTTATGCATGGACTATGAAAGGCAAATTGGTAGATGATTCGACTAATTATTGCTATGGTTTGGCATTTGTTTTACTAGCTTACTCGACATCCTATAAAGCTGGAATTATTGAGTCGAAAGATTACATTGACGAAACCTTTGAGCTAATGGAAAAGCATTTTTGGTCAAAAGAGCATGAACTGTATTCTGATGAAATCTCTGCTGATTGGTCAGACGTTTCTGAATATCGTGGACAAAACGCTAATATGCATTCTTGTGAGTCGCTTATTGCTGCATTTGAGGCAACTAATGAACAAAAGTACTTAGACCGTGCACATCTTATTGCTAATAATATTTGTAATAGGCAGGCTAGTCTAGCTGATGAATTGATATGGGAGCATTATGACTCTAATTGGCAAATCGACTGGACATACAACAAGGATTGTCCTGATGACTTATTTCGCCCTTGGGGCTTTCAGGTAGGGCACCTAACTGAATGGGCAAAGTTGTTAGTTATTCTTGAAAAGTATATTGATGAGGAGTGGTTAATTCCGAGAGCTATAAAATTATTTAACGATGCTGTTGAAATGGGATGGGATGAAAAATCAAGTGGCTTAGTTTATGGCTTTGCACCAAATGGCGATGTTTGTGATTCAGATAAATATTTTTGGGTTCAAGCTGAATCGCTTGCAGCTGCAGCATTACTAGCTCAGCGCACAAATGATGAGTATTATTGGAAGTGGTACGATCGAATTTGGCTATATAGCTGGAAAAATATGATTGACCATGAATATGGTGCGTGGTTTAGAATATTAGATTCAAGTAATCAAAAATATGATGATCTTAAAAGTCCTGCTGGAAAAACGGATTACCATACAATGGGAGCTTGTTACGAATCTTTGAATGCTATTTGAATGCAAAAAAGGCCTTCCTAGTTTAAAATATTCAAATAATTATATAATTTTTTACTTATGACACCTGAGAATGTAATTGAGAAATGGGCTAATTATTTCAATGCTGGAGATTTAGAGGGAATTACAAGCTTGTATCATAAAGACAGCACTCTATTGCCAACCTTTCTGCCTAAATTACTCGAATCTAAAGAGCAAATATCTGGTTACTTTATTGCTGCAATAGAAGGTAAAGCTTCTATTGAAGTCAATGTTAGTCAATCCATTAAAAAAGTTGTATCTGAAAATACCTATCTTATGACTGGTACTTATGTTTTTTGTCTTCCAAGTAAGGGTGGAGAAAAATTTGAGTCTTGGTATAGTTTTTTAATTGATTTATCTCATGACTCACCAATTAGACACCATCACTCATCTAGAGTGCCATTTGATTTTGACCTAAGTCACTAAGCTCCTCAACGGTAAACCTTCCATTAAAGTCAACCTCGTAATCCTCAGCTGCAAAGTCAGGAGGGCTCTTACCTAGAATAAAGTTTTGAGTTTGGCGTTTTGCATAATCTAGATTTTTTTTGCATTGCGGAGATGAGCCAATAAACATTACATTCGAATAATCTTTACCAGTATGTTTATCAGCAACTGCATGGGTTAAATCAGGGTGCCACCATACAGTATCTCCAGGATTGACATCTTGTATTGTAACTATTCCATCAAGAAGATCTTTGTGATAATCAGGTGAGATTAATAAAGGTCTTCCAGGTGTTGCATCACAAAGACTATCGGGCGCAATATCATCCTGTAAGGCACGAAGAAGAAGGTAGCCCATACTATTTGCAATTGGAATAAGGGATAGAGTTCCATCTGAAGGACCTTGCGCTGTTAATGCTGTCCAGCCTTGAAATGTACGAAACATTGAACAAACAGCTGGCGATTTGTATTCTTTTGTTTGGGTTCTATGAGCTGCGTTCCATGGATCATATGATTTTAAGTCACCATTAAAGACAGATCTATAGACTTTTTGAAAGGCAGGGTCAGTCCAGCGTTCAAATGAGCCTCCATCAATATGAGGCGACAGTCCAAGCGTCTCATCACCTGGTTCTCTTCGACGAATTCTATCTGCATAAATAAAATCATTGTTGGGATCAAACTCATCACCATATGGACTTTTAACATTCCACATTGAGTTTAAAAATTTCTTGGTCGTTGACATCGACTGAGATTGTCTTGCAAGCATCTGAGGCCTTGACCAATATATTCCAAAAATTTGAGGAGCACCAGACTTTAATTGAGAAAAATACTGATCCATACCTTCTCTCTTTACTGATTTAGTAAAATAGTCATTACTTAAAATGTATTCACCAACTTCGTCATTCCATTCGTTAGCCTGCTGATCATCAAATACATTTCTTATAATTAAAGCACCTCTTCTTTTTATATTAATAATTTCATCAAAAGAAACATTACCGTTGACAATTGATTTGTAATCAATTTCTGGAATTACTGGGATTTCTTTATGCTGCATTTCAAGAATATTATCAACTTCTTTTTTAATATTTGATTGGGCAAGCTCAAAGTTTTTTTTAACATTAAAGTGAGTTCGAAGAAGCTCTTTAGAGGTAATTATTGACTGATGAATTTGTTGTAGTTTTTCCATAATAGTGAATAGTATATCTAAATTTTTCGCGAATTCTCAATTGAAAGTTATTACAAAGTATTACAAATTGTGTCAATTGATTGACACCTAAAATAATGATAACTATGATGCATTTCTAGTTCTAAAGTTTATTTAGCGACTATGGTCTATTTATTGTATTAATCAATACTTTAAGTGGTTTTTATTAAATAAGGAGATAAAAAATGGTAAATAAATACTTTGTAAAAAGTGTAGCAGCCAGTTTAGTTCTTTCTTTTAGTGCATCTCAAGCATTTGCTGACGACGTTGAGGTCCTCCATTGGTGGACTTCAGGTGGTGAAGCTGCTGCTGTTGGCGTATTAAAGGATGATCTAGAAGGTAAAGGAATTGGTTGGAAAGATATGCCTATAGCTGGAGGTGGTGGCGATGCTGCTATGACTACGCTTAAGGCTCGTGTTACTGCTGGTAACGCACCAACTGCTGTTCAAATGCTTGGATACGCAATACAAGATTGGGGTGATCAAGGCAAACTAGCTAACCTAAATGACCTAGCTGCAGCAGAAGGTTGGGATGCAGTAGTTCCTTCAGCACTTCAAGCTTTTTCTAAGCATAACGGTGACTGGGTTGC
>Ga0209335_10006210_pt1 | contig 10734 bp, 7 predicted proteins | sample COG_09_FD_184753 | JGI IMG/M metagenome (GOLD analysis project Ga0209335, IMG submission 184753) | Pelagic Microbial community sample from North Sea - COGITO 998_met_09 (SPAdes) (version 2) | ecosystem: Environmental > Aquatic > Marine > Neritic zone/Coastal water | place: Helgoland, sampling...
CGCGATCGAGGATCTTATTAGCACCCGCGGCACAATCATGACGCAGAGTGAAGGCTCGCAGGACCGGATTGACGATTACAAGCTTAAGCTCGAAGCGCTCAATATACGTATGGAGACCTTGTTGGCACGCTACACGAGGCAGTTTGGCGTCATGGAGAGCATGGTGGGTCAGTCAAATGCAATGCGCGATAGCCTCAAAACTACCTTTGAGGGAATGATGGCGATGTATACCAACAAGTAAATTCGTGCGTTCCGGTGTGAGATTTATGGCTGCGACGCCTGAGCACAAAAAATTAATTTAAAAAAAACTAAAGTAATCTCACTTTGGGTCGACTCTTAGGGTACCACCCTATTTCCAGCATATGCTTGTTGGCAGCGAGGGGGCTGAAATGGAGTCGTTATGTCCTTGTCTGTTGATCAAGCACCCGTCCCACCAGTTGCCCAGCCTGGTCAGGCCAATGGCAGCCCTGCCCAGACAGGGCCACCGAAAATCGCACCAGTGGTCCGGGCTAAGGAGGAGCCGGTAGTGAAAGCGGAGCCTTTGGTAGACCCGAAGCAGCTTCGCGAGAATCTGCACGCGGCCATCGAAAAGCTGAACGAGCAGGTTGAAAGAAATGGCCGGGGTTTGAACTTCGTGGTGGACGAGAAACTCGGCCGGCCAATCATTACCGTGCTTAACACCGACACAGGGGAGGTCGTTAGGACGATACCTACCGAGGTCATCATCAAAGTCGCGCACGACATTGAAGATCTCAAAGGCCTCTTAATGGATCTGAAGCTGTGATGAGCGTAAATATTTTGCAATTCGGCTAAAGAACTATTTATAGACGCCGATTCATCAAATATCAGAGAGGGCTTTTAGCCCAACCTGCCAAGGATGCGTGAAGGGTAAAACACATTCACCGCCAGGTTCCTTAGCAGTTCAAGGCCCTCAAGGCAGCTGCTTTTTTGAAGACAACTCTTTTTCTTTTAGGAGAACACCATGTCAGTAATCAACACAAACGTTAAATCCCTCGTAGCTCGCGAAGCGCTTTCCCAAAACAACCGTGCAATGTCAACAGCCATGGAGCGCCTCTCGACTGGTAAGCGGATCAATTCAGCTGCCGATGACGCAGCGGGTCTAAGTATCTCTAGCAAGATGACCTCGCAGGTCCGAGGCTTACAAATGGCCGTCAAAAATGCGAATGATGCGATTTCAATCACTCAGACCGCCGAAGGTGCGATGACAGAAATTAGCACTATTCTTCAGCGTATGCGAGAGCTTTCCGTGCAGGCAGCATCAGATTCCAACGACGCCTCAGACCGAGTTACATTGCAGGCCGAGGTAACACAACTGTCCGACGAAATCGACAGAATTGCGACCACAACCCAGTTCAACGGCATCAATGTGTTGGACGGTGGATTTACTGATAAGCAATTTCAAATTGGTGCAAATGCTGGCCAAACAATGGACATCTCTGTGGGGAGCATGCAAGCCTCTGCGCTGGGCGTTGCGTCCAGCAGCGCCACTTCTTCGGTTTCGTCCGCTTCCTCTGCCTCTTCCGCATCGGGCGTTGTTGTTGCTGCCGAGGGTGCCGCAGCCACGGCAACAACCGCGAATTTGAGCTTTGGCGACTTGGCGACTGACCAGAGTTCCGACACAATTAAATTTACATTGACTGACAATGTCTCAGGTCTGACCGGGTCGGTATCCGCTGCGTTGGATATGGCCGATCCGTTTTCTCGCAACGACTTCGTAGACACTTTAAACCTAAGCCTAGCCCAGTCTTCGGTGGATACATCTGTAACCGGATTGTCCGCAGGTGCGGCCACCTTGAACACTACCTTGTCGACAAATTATGACGCCTTGAAGTTCTCTATTAAGGTCGGTGACAACGATACCGCGAACATAGACATCCTCGCGCGCTTGACCGAACTGGGCACGGTTGGTGCCGCTACGACACTTACAAGCATGGCAGCTGCCATACAAACAGACGTCAGGGCGGCATTCGGTGACACGGATAATGCAAGTATCACAGTTACCGTCACCGGCGGTGACCGCCTCACCGTGACCGACGCAGAGGGGCGTGCAATCGAAGTGACGCAGGGCGCAGGAACTGGTTTCCTCTTTGATACAGACGCGGCAAATAGCACCGCGCCCCTCACATCAATCGCGACGACACAAAACAATGTTTCTGCTGCATGGAGCGGCGACGAAATTGTGCTGTCAAACACCGCGGGTGGAAAGCTCACGGTCAACGCCTTTAGTTCGGCCGCGACTACGACTTACATGACATTTGCTCCCGCGGCTGACCAGAATTTGCAGGTGCCCGACCCGGTTGTATTCGGTACCGCTGCGACATCCAACATCAGTGGAGATGACGCGGCGCTGTTTACGGGACGTGTTGAGGAAAGCGCGATCGCGATTTCGTTCTCTAACCGTACTATGGGTGGTGCTGAGGGTGTTGCTCAGAACTACACTTTTGCGCTGACCAACGGCGAGGGTGATAGCTACTTTAGTGCAACGTTCAATTTGGCGAGTACTGCATCTGACGCCGCTATCACTACGGCATTTCGGAACGCGCTTAGCGCAGGCTTAGCTGCGAGCTTCGTCGATGCACAAATTGACATTGGAGAATTTGACATTGAATTTTCTGGTAGCACACTTCAGATAACGAACAATAAAGGCCGTGCATTATCCGTCGAAGACTTTGCGTCAACCGCGGGCACAATAACGGTCACGCCGTTGAATGAGATAGGAAGCGCAGAGACCTTGGCGTCCACACAAAACTTGTTCTCAGAGACGCGAATTACGTTAGGCAGTAACATCCTGGGGGTTAGTGTTGGTTCCTCCGGAGCAGGTTTCGCTTTCCACGTTGATGGTCAGCTGATGTTCACGGCGGGCAATGCCCTTGCCCAAATAAATAACCGCGGTAGCGCAACAACTGGCACGGCTTTTGCCACGGCTGTTCAAACAATGCTGCAAGCAGCCTCTGCCACCTTGGCTGTCGCAGGAGTAACAACCTCTTCAACAATCGACGTAAGCACGTTCACGGCACGCTTTGATGCTGCTACTAACGAGTTGGTGATTGCTGACTCTAAGGGTCGAGACTTTTCTTTCGGGCTAGCTGCCAACAACACTTTGCTCGGTACCGGACATGTATTGGCGGTGGACAATACACAGGCCGCTGCGACTAACAATGTTACGATTAAGACAGACATGAGTAACATCGTCCAGGGTGATGTGTACGAGGGCACCGAAGTGACCTTGACTATGAATCAAACGAGCCAGACCTTTGGTTTTAGTGTGAACGGCGTCGCGTTGGCTGCAACTGCCTATGATTCATCTGCCGCATTTGGCGGCTCCGCCATGGAGATCGCGATGAATGGATTGATGGACGCGCTTAATGCGGACTATGTCGGACAGGCATTCGAGTACGAAGTTAATGGGGCCGAGATCAAGATCTTGCACCGTGAAGGCGGCGACGTGTCTATTAGTGGGCTGACCACTTCAGGCGTAAATGATGATGCCTTCCGTCTGACAATAGCGGGCAAGACCACGGAGCAGGGCGCGACGGTTATCGCGCAGCAAAACGACGTTTATGCTACTGGCGGCTCAACCGCCAGTGCAGAGGGTGTTTTAGCTTCCGCAACTAGTGCAGATATTACCTTCTCGGGAGATGATATCTACTCCATGACCATCAATAATGGAACGTCGGACTATACGCTTTCGAGTGCAGTGTTGGATCTCGATAGCAGCACCAGTCGTCAGGCTTTCGCGAACAGTTTGAACACAGCGCTAAGCGGTTCGAACATCACGGCAGCGATGGACACGAATGGTGTTCTGACACTAAGCCGAGCAGACGGTGGCTCCGTGGGTCTTGCAAGCTTCACCTCTATGGGCAGCTCTACTGCAACGTTTACGCCAACAACGGGCCAGGGCGATGCCACCAGTTTGGCGGGAACTGGCAATCTGTTGGATAGCAGCGTGTCGTCATCCTCCGCTGCAAGCAGCAGCGGTAGTAGTGGTTCAGTTGCGCAGGTCTCTGTGTTAACTTCAGACGACGCTACAGCTGCATTAGCCACCATCGATGATGCCTTGACTTATGTAAACGCTGAGCGCTCAAAGCTTGGTGCCATTGAGAACCGGCTGGGACATACCATCGACAACTTGTCGAATGTTATTACCAATACAGAGGCGTCGCGCAGTCGTATTATGGATACGGACTACGGTGTCGAAACAGCAGAGCTCGCGAGGTCGCAGATCATTCAGCAAGCGGCAACAGCAATGCTAGCGCAGGCCAACCAGTCTACGCAGTCTGTTTTGTCCTTGTTGCAGTAAGCACTAACTGAGTGACGAGAAGCCCCCGCGTATGCGGGGGCTTTTTTGCTTCTAGGCCTACGTGAACGTTGTAAGTTCCCTATCAGTGCGTAGCTACGAGTTCAGTGCACAGCATTTACCATGGTAACTATGAATTGGCAGACGGATACCCACGTGCGTAGGAGCGTGCTCCCACCTGCACGCACCTTTGTGGTTACTGACAAATAATCTGGTAACGCTGTGCATCCAAAAAAATTATTTGCAACGAGAGTTGCTTAATGCAGCATTACGCTCACACACTCACCAGTTGATTAGAAGGGCGAGTTGCCCGGGCAACACCTACAAAGCAACCCGTAGCCCACCTGTCAAAAAAAATTGGCACAGTGTTTGCTTCGTACCTGTTGTTCTGTCATTGACTCACGTTTACCTTGTGTGTCGCTTAAAGGCGGCCACAAGTTATTCATGACACACCATCGAAGCCTCTTCGTTTGTGAAGCTGCTGTTCGCACGTCCTATCGTCTAGCTTTACCATGCGTACGGGTTAAGATTGTGTTTACGGCATTCAGGATTTTAGGCCGCGCACCTCTTGATGCCGCCTTTTTTCCATGTCACTATAGTAGGGGTTAACATAAGTATTGAATGAGGAGTTGGTTAACCTCGAGGAAAGTCGATCATGAGAAATTTAAATAAAACAATGAATTTGAAAGAAAAAAAGATACTTTCTTTCATAGTGAAAGCGCAAAGCGCCGAAAAGAACTGTCAGTATGACGATCTCATAAATGCTTTAAAAAAAATTCAAGAACTAGATCCTAATCATTTGTGGGCGCAAACAAAACTATTTGTCACGTTTTACGAGTTATCAAAATACGAGGAGCTTATTCCGCTGGGAAAAAAATTAATAAAAATAGATGCCAATACCAATGACATTAAGTACTACTATTATTTAGGAGAGGCTTTTTTAAAAACAAACAGGCTAGCTGATCTCGAGTCATTACTTATTTCAATGAGAGAAAGATTTGATGTGACTCGACTCTTGTTATTACTCGAGAGTAACCTTGCATTAGCGAAAGGAGATAATGACATCGCAGTCAAGGTGGCACTCGAACTGATAAAGTTTGACCCAACATGGTCGGGTGGATTCAATAACCTAGGTACCGCGCTGTCGGACATGTCTATGTATGAACCGGCTGGGGTGGCGTTTGACACGGCGCTAAAATTAGAGCCATCGAATCCAGATACCGCCGTAAACTTGGCTTACGTGCACGCGAAGCTGGGTAGGCACAAAGAAGCGGTAGCTCTGTATGAGGACTTGCTAAAACGCAGTCTGACAGATGCCAAGGTTAAGACTGGTGCAATTAAATTTTTCCTTTCCTTCGAGCAACTTCAATTGGGTAACCTCGCTGACGCTTGGCAAAACTACGAAGCTGGATTCTCCCCTGATGTGAGAGCGGCGTCCAGAAGAAACCCGGCCAGACAGTTTAAAGCACCACAGTGGCAAGGCGAGCCGTTGGGCGGCCGGAGGCTTCTGGTGTGGCGAGAGCAGGGCTTGGGCGATGAGTTGATGTTTCTTAGTGCCATGCCTAACCTGCTCGAACAAGAACCATCAAATATAATTTTAGAGTGCGACAGTCGCTTAGTTAATATACTGCAGAGATCTTTCCCTAATGTTGCGGTTAGGCAGCAAAACTATAACCCCTCGAGCATGCAATCAAAAGAGGATTACGAGTACCAAGTACCTCTTGCTACCCTTCTAGGGTTGTATAGAAAAGATATATCAGATTTTTCGAACAGCAAGCCTTATATCGTACCCTTGCAGAAGGATGTTGATGAGGTTGCGAAATATTTTAAAAAATCATTCTCTAGTAAAGTTAATGTTGGGATATGTTGGCGAAGCGGCACCTTAAACTTAACTCGCAATAAAAATTATACAAATTTGTCCGACTGGGCGGAGTTGCTAAGTAACCCCAATGTCAATATCATCAATCTTCAGTATGGGGACTGTGAAAGCGAGATACAGGCAGCCGAAAAGACGCTTGGCATTCGCATACACCGGTGGCCAGATCTTGATCTCAAAAATGACTTTGAGGGTGTGTTCGCTGTGATGAAGGCGCTGGACGTTATCGTCACCGTTGGCACTGCCGTCTCTGCCATGGGGCCTGCGGTGGGAACACCGACAATTCGACTCTCCCCGCCGAGCTGGAGTTGCTTGGGAACAGACGGCTGGCCATGGTTGCCCAACGTCCATCAATATTGGACGGAGCCTGAGGGTTCCGTTGGTGATCTGATTCCCCTTGCGCTAGCGAAAGTGAATGAATTCATTGAGGAAAAGCGCTCTGAAAAAGCAATAACTGCCACGACCAGCGCTGCTGGTGACGCATAAGTGTCAACACGTCGTTTGTACAAATTAGAGCTTAGCCCTGCGTGGATGGCACGTTTGTCGCGGCCTTGGGCCCCGAAAGTGATGTGAGTTTTGAACTTCCCCGGTATCGGTAAGGGTGGCTTTCGGCTCGGGGGGGCTGCTTTGGTTTTTCCACTACGCAAAGAAATTTTGCATGAGCGGCAATTTATGAATATTTTGTTTTTTTACAGAGCGCAGCGTTGTATCTGCTTCGTGTGCTCGAGCGAACAGAGGGTAAGCGCATGATTCCGTATGGCTATCAATCAATTTCGGATGCTGACATTGACGCAGTGGTTCAAGTTTTGCAATCCAAGTTTCTAACACAAGGTCCGAAGGTTGAGGAGTTTGAGAGGGCGGTATCAGAGCAGGTTGGTGCGCTTCACGGCGTGGCGGTCAACAGCGCCACCTCAGCTCTGCATATGGCGTGTCTAGCGCTCGGTCTCGGGCCTTCAGATTGGCTTTGGACCAGTCCGAATAGCTTTGTAGCCTCGGCTAATTGTGCTCTTTATTGTGGGGCAAGCGTCGACTTTGTCGACGTGGACCCGCTGACCTACAACCTCTGCTCAAAAGCTTTGGCCTCGAAGCTTGAAAAAGCGAAAGCGCGCGGCTGCCTTCCAAAGGTGGTGGTACCTGTTCACTTTGCTGGACAATCTTGCGATATGGCCGCCATTGGTTCTCTCGCGAAGCATTACGGCTTCAGTGTCGTGGAGGATGCCTCTCACGCTATCGGCGCGCGTTGGCAGGGTCTGCAAGTTGGCGCCTGCCGACACAGCGACATCACTGTATTCAGCTTTCACCCTGTCAAAATTATTACGACTGCGGAGGGCGGGCTGCTAACCACCAACAGTGCCCAAATAGCCGAGAGGCTTGTTGCGTTGCGTGCTCACGGTGTGATCAAAGAGACCTCAAGGTTGGAGCGTCAGGACGAAGGGGCCTGGTACTACGAGCAGCAAAGTCTTGGCTTCAATTATCGAATGACGGATATGCAGGCGGCGCTAGGCGTGTCACAAGTTACACGATTGGAGCAGTTCGTAAAGCGTCGTCATTATCTGGCGGCTCGCTACGAAGAGGGGTTGAAGGGGTTACCGTTAACTTTACCGTGGCAGCACCCTGATGGCTATTCGGCCTTCCACCTTTACGTGGTGCAGCTAGCCGATGGCGCATGCCTTCAACGCCGTGAGCTTTTCGATGCTATGCGACAAGCGGGTGTGCTGGTGCACGTACATTACATTCCAATTCACCTCCAGCCTTATTACCAACGCTTGGGCTTCACCCAAGGTGATTTTCCGAATGCAGAAACCTACTATGAACGGGCCATTAGCCTTCCCCTGTACGCTGGGTTGAGTGATACGGATCAAAATTTCGTCATCACCGAGGTCCGAAGGCTGCTGCAATGAGATTAGCAATCGTGCCGGCGAGGGGAGGCAGTAAACGTATTCCTCGAAAAAATATCAAACCCTTCATGGGTAAGCCGATGATCGCTTATGCCATATCAGCGGCCCTCGAGTCGGGTATTTTCGACAAGGTTCTAATCTCGACAGATGATGACGAAATTGCTCGCATTGCTATGTCCTATGGTGCGGAGGTACCGTTTATGCGACCGGCAGAGTTGGCCGATGATCATACTGCCACGGTGCCAGTGATTGGACACGCTATTCGCACGTGCCTGGAGTGGGGTTGGGATGTGGGTGAAGTCTGTTGCATCTACCCAGGAGTGCCATTTATCTCTAAGGCAGATCTCCTTGCTGCACATCAGCAATTGTTAAACACGGATGTTTCTTACGTCTTCCCGGTGACCGGTTTCCCTTCCGCTATCCAACGTGCTTTGCGCCGCCTTCCTGGGGGTTCGGTTGAACCTTTTTATCCAGAATATGCCGCCACGCGCACTCAAGACCTAGAGCCTACGTACTTCGACGTTGGTCAATTCTATTGGGGAAAAAAGGACGCCTGGTTGGCAGAACTGAATCTCCATATGAATGGAGCCTCTCTGGTGATTCCTGAATGGCGGTCAGTCGATATCGATACGCCGGCTGATTGGGAGCGCGCAGAATTGTTATATTCCCACTTGTCACAACGGGGATTGCTGTGAACGTCGTGTTCCGAGTGGATGCCTCGCTGAGGATGGGAAATGGACACGTTATGCGTTGTTTAGCCCTCGCTGATGCTCTGCGTGACTTAGGAGCCAACTGTACCTTTATCTCTCGCGAGCACCGCGGAAACTTAGTGGATCAAATTGCAAAAAGTGGGCATAAGGTTCTGCCTTTGAGGCAGGATGATGAAGATATTGAGGTACAGGTCTACCCGCGTCATGCGTCTTGGTTGGGCGTGGACTGGCGCACCGATGCACAACAAACGATAGCGGCATTGGATGGTCAGCCCACCGACTGGCTGATCGTTGACCACTATGCACTGGAGAAGCAGTGGGAGCAGTGTATGCGGCCAATAGTCAGAAAAATCATGGTCATTGATGATTTGGCTGATCGCCCGCATGACTGCGACCTGCTTCTTGATCCGAACCTTGGGCGTCACGCCGTTAACTACGACCGCTTACTAATCCGTGACACGCTAACGCTCTTAGGTCCACGCTACGCGCTCTTACGACCCGAGTTTAAGCATTGGAGAGATTACAGTTTGGCGCGCCGAGTTCAGGGAAAACTGGACAGGATCCTGATCTGCATGGGCGGTGTAGATAACGATAATGTCACCGGCGCGGTGCTTGAGGCGCTTGAAGTTTGCGAATTACCTAGCGGCTTACAAGTCATCGTCGTCATGGGAATTCATGCGCCATGGCTAGAGCAAGTCAGGGCGCAGGCAGCTAACATGGCTCGGTCGGTTCAAGTTAAGGTAGGCGTTGAAAATATGGCTGAGCTTATGGCGGACAGTGACTTATGTATCGGCGCGGCTGGAAGCTCGACATGGGAGCGTTGTTGTTTGGGGTTGCCTTCCATCCAAGTCGTTTTGGCGGCTAATCAAGAATACATTGCGCAAGCACTGGATTCGGTTGAGGCCGCAGTTTCGCTCAACGCCTCTGATATTCGCAACCAGTTGCAGGAATTTTTTGTATGTGACCAACTTAAAGTGCGGATGCAAGCAACGTCGAACTTGGCACGGCAGATATGTAAAGGACAAGGTGCGCAGATTGTCGCGCAGTTTATTGGGGGGGAGGCGCATGAAGATCACGCTACTTTGCAGTGACCCCAGTCACCCGGTAAATGGCTACTTGGAGGCGTGGGCACAGTCGCGAGCATCGGCCCATGAGATAGAGCTTGTGACGGCTAAGGCAGAGCTGGATGGCGGTGACCTGCTGTTTCTCATCTCTTGTAGTGAGCTCATCACGCCCGTCGAGACAGCCAAGTACGGTGTATCCCTTGTGTTACACGCTAGCGACTTGCCTAGAGGTCGAGGCTGGAGCCCTCATATTTGGGAGTTAGCGCGCGGTGAGGCCATTATTACGGTTTCATTGTTAGAGGTTGAGGATAAAGTAGACAGTGGCAAGATTTGGAAAAAAGAAACTATCTCGGTTCCTGCGCATGCACTTTGGGATGAGGTGAACCACTTGTTATTTGAGGCTGAAATAGAACTCATCAATTTCGCAATAAAAAACTTTCGTGATATTTCACCAACACCTCAGCCAGTGTGCGAGTCCGCTACGTATTACCCTCGTCGAACACCTGCGAATAGCCGCCTAGATGTCAACAAAACTATCGCTGAGCAGTTTAATTTGATCCGCGTATCTGACCCACAAAGATTCCCCGCTTATTTTGATTACTTGGGTCATCGATACCTGTTAAAGCTGGAGAAGATACATGAAAAATGAAATCACTATCGATGGGCGAAAAATCGGCCAGGACCATACGCCATATGTTATTGCAGAGATGTCAGGAAATCACAACGGTGAACTAAGTAAAGCACTTAGCATCATTGAAGAAGCGAAAATAGCGGGCGCCGATGCGGTCAAAATGCAGACTTATACGGCTAACACACTGACCTTAAAAACCGACCTACCTGACTTTCAAATCACAACCGGTCTGTGGTC
>Ga0209335_10006212_pt1 | contig 10730 bp, 8 predicted proteins | sample COG_09_FD_184753 | JGI IMG/M metagenome (GOLD analysis project Ga0209335, IMG submission 184753) | Pelagic Microbial community sample from North Sea - COGITO 998_met_09 (SPAdes) (version 2) | ecosystem: Environmental > Aquatic > Marine > Neritic zone/Coastal water | place: Helgoland, sampling...
CGAGCAACGCCAACTGAACTTAACCTTCAACAAACAATTTTTAATACAGCACGAAATGGAGGTTTGCTCGATATCGAGATGCAACCTGAGCGTCGTAATACTATTAAAGTTTTGATCCTTTTTGATATTGGCGGGTCAATGGACTATCATATCAAAACGTGTGAAGAATTATTTTCTGCGTCTAAAAACGAGTTTAAACACCTTGAATATTATTATTTTCATAATTGTGTTTACGAACGTCTATGGAGAGATAACAATCGTCGTCATGTGAATTCAAGTCAGACTTGGGACATTATTCATACTTATGGGTCTGATTATAAATTGATTTTTGTTGGCGATGCAACGATGAGCCCATATGAGATTTCATATCCTGGGGGTAGCGTTGAGCATTGGAATGATGAGCCGGGGAAAGTTTGGTTAGAGCGTTTTCTTGACAAATATCAAAATTCCATTTGGCTTAATCCCGTCCCAATTAATTATTGGGATACCACACCGACAATACGGGAGATAAGGAGAGCAATGGGAGGTAGAATGTTTCCTTTGACAATAGAAGGGCTAGACGATGGTATGCGAGAATTAAACCATTAAACCTAGAGAGTTATTTTAGGTAGTAAAATTATATATTTAAAAATCTAGATTTGTTCGTAATATGTGTAATTATATTTTACACTCAATTAATTTATTGATGATGGGTTAACACTATGAGGCGATTACGGTCAGCAAAAATAGTTTCTACGTTGGGCCCCTCTAGCGATACAGAGATGGTTATTAGAAGCTTGTTTGAAACCGGAGTAGATATCTTTAGGTTAAATTTCAGTCATGGTACTCACGAAGAACATAAAAACCGTATTGATATGATTCGTAATTTAGAGCGAGATTATAATCATCCTGTTGGAATAATAGCAGATCTACAAGGACCTAAAATACGTGTTTCTAAATTTAAAAACAATAAAATTCTTTTAGTTGAGGGTTCAAAATTTATTTTGGATTCTGAAAAGAATATACTTGGAGATAGTAGCCGTGTCTCGATATCCAATCCAGAGATTTATCCTTCTTTGAATATTGGAACCGAACTATTACTAGATGATGGTAAACTTAAATTAATTGTCAAAAAAAAGAGTGATAATAAATTAGAGACTGTTGTGCTGGTTGGAGGATACCTATCAAACAATAAGGGCCTTAATATACCAAATGCTGAGTTACCAATGTCTGCGCTTACTGAAAAGGATCTTGCTGATATTAAGTTTATTTCAACAATGGAGATAGACTGGGTAGCGTTATCTTTTGTTCAAAGGCCTCAAGATATTGTTGAGGCTCGCCAGCTTATCGGGGATAGGGTCGGTATTTTAACAAAACTTGAAAAACCGTTGGCCATAAAATATTTAAAGGAAATTATAACACTCTCGGATGCTATCATGGTTGCGCGGGGAGATCTGGGTGTAGAGGCTCCACCCGAAGATGTTCCTGGCCTGCAAAAAAAAATAATTCAATCAGCTAGAATTGAAGGTAAACCGGTTATTGTCGCGACGCAGATGCTTGAAAGTATGATTTCTTCGCCCACTCCTACCCGCGCAGAGGCATCTGATGTTGCAACTGCTGTTTTTGATGGAGCTGATGCCGTGATGTTATCTGCTGAGACCGCAGCCGGAGATTACCCTATTGAAACTGTAGCTATAATGAACCGTATTATTATGAGTGTGGAAAACGACGATCACTATAAATCAATGCAAAACGTGGAATTTGATCGCACTCACGTTACCGATGCTGATGCAATTACTGTTGCAGCCAAGCAAGTGGCTCATACAATAGATGCCAGCGCTATTGTTACTTTTACTAAGACCGGGTCGACAACTTTAAGAGCCGCACGGGAACGTCCAGATGTTCCTATTTTAGGGTTAACTCCTGATCTGCGCATAGCTCGGCAAATGTTGTTACTTTGGGGGGTGCACCCAGCACAAACATCTTATTTTGAAGATTTTTCAGATGTCGTAGAAAGTGCGATTAAAGTTGCCCGTCAGTCGGAATTTGCAAACAAAGGAGATTCCTTGGTTATTACTGCTGGCGTACCTTTCGGAACACCCGGCGCAACAAACGTATTGAGGATTGTTAAAGTCACTTGATTCTATTCTTGTCAAATAAAGACAGAAATCAGTTTCTCAGTAAATACTGCAAGGCGTTGTAATGATAACACAATTATTCTCAATCATTATCCCGGTTTTTTTTGGTGTCGGATGCGGTTATTTATGGGTACGTTCTGGCCAATCTTTTGACCAAGAATTTATTACCAGCTTAGTTTTTAATATTGGAACACCTCTCCTTATATTTTCAACCTTAACAAGGTTAGATGTAGATCCGAGAGCATTTGCTGAGATTGCTATGGTAACTGTTATAGCCCTGCTAATATTTTTTGTTATTAGCACTTTAATATTAAAAATCGCAGGACTAAGTCAACGAACTTATTTAGCCGCAATAGTAATTCCAAATACTGGGAATGTTGGCTTACCATTATGTTTTTTAACATTTGGCGAGCCAGGTCTAGTGTTCGGAATAATTATTTATACAATAGTAACGCTGGTGCAATTCACGTTTGGTTTGGCCATCGCATCAGGCTCGTTTTCAATAAGTGTGCTCTTTAAAAATCCAATTATTTATTCGGTTCTGGTCGCCTTATTTGTAATGATTACTGAGGCTGTATTACCAGAGTGGATTAAGGATACAGCTCTAATTTATGGACAATTCGCAATTCCTCTAATGTTGATTTCGCTCGGAGCATCTCTAGCTAAAATAAAAGTTAATAATTTCACCCGAAATTTATTATTAAGCTCGTTAAGATTGTTAATGGGGTTTGGTGTTGGCTTAATTATTAGTAACTTTTTTCAGTTAGATGGTGTTGCAAGGGGTGTTGTTATCATAGAGTGCTCAATGCCTGCTGCTGTTTTTAATTATATGCTCGCAATGAAATACAATAATGATCCTGATAGCGTAGCTGCATTAGTTGTAACATCTACTCTACTTACGTTTGTTTGTTTGCCAGTTCTAATCGCTTTTGTGATAAGTCTCTAACTCTTATTCAAGTATAAGTTTTCAAGCTCACTGTGATATTTCTCTATAATCTTATGTCTTCTGACTTTTAATGTCGGTGTAATCATTTCGTTCTCAACAGTAAATTCGTCGAATGAAATATGAAAACGTCGAACTTTCTCAATTACCGAAAGATTGTTATTTACGCGTTCTACGGCGGCACTTATTTCTTTACGAAATTCATCTTCGTCAAGCGTTTTAATATTGGCGTCATTTCCCGTTTTCTCTCCCCATTCGTTCAAAAAGTCTTTATCGGGGATTATTAACGCAACAATATGTGATTTCTTGTCTCCATATACCATGGCTTGTAATATTTCAGGCTCTAAAGTTAAAAAACCCTCTACGCGTTGCGGTGATAGGTTGTCTCCACCTGAATTTACAATAATATCCTTTTTCCTATCAGTGATTTCAATAAAATTATTTTCATCGATTGTTCCAATATCACCAGTATGAAGCCAACCATCTTTAATCGTATTTTTGGTTGCTTCTTGATTGTTCCAGTATCCTGTCATAAGTAGCTCACCACGGACGAGAATTTCTCCATCAGTAGCGATCTTTACATCGGTATTGAGTAAAGGTGTTCCAACTGTCTCCATTTTTACCTGCCCTGGACGATTTACACTGATTACTGGTGCTGACTCTGTTTGTCCGTAACCCTGGAGAAGATTGAGACCCAAAGCTGTAAAGAAAATTCCAATATCGGTGTTTAGAGGTGCACCACCTGAGACAAGCACTTTCAGTCTACCTCCAAAATTCTTTCGGACTTTATCTCTAATTATTTTATCTAACAAATAATCTAAAAGAACTTCAAGTAGACTTAAAGCTTTGACCTTGTGATATTTTTTTGTTCCTAATTCAAGGGTTTTTAGGAACATAATTTCTTTTAATCCACCACTTAATTTAATACCTTTTGTAATCTTTGCGTGCATAAGTTCGTATAATCTTGGGACAGCTGTCATTATCGTCGGTTGGGCTTCACCCATATTCTTTGATAATTGATCCAATCCTTCAGCAAAATAAATCTGTGCGCCAATATAAATGGGAAACCATAAGCCTGCAGTATACTCATAAGAGTGAGAGAGCGGCAAAAAAGATAAAAAGATCTCATCTTCTAACCCCAATTCTTGTATCGCATCAAAAGCACCCTGACAATTATGGATAATGGCTCGGTGAGGTAGCATAACGCCTTTAGGAACGCCGCCTGTGCCTGATGTATAAATTATAATGGCTATGTCATTTCTTGTAAGTTCAGAAATTATCTTATTGACTAAGGAGTGTTTATCTTTCGTCGATTTTGAGAGCAGTTTCCATGAATGAATGTCTATTTTTGAATTTGTAATCTTTGAGGGTTCTTCAATTGATATTAAGAACTTTACGCCTTTATTTCCCTCAGCCGCTGGCAGTAAATTTTTTAGTATTTTATGATTAGAAAAGATAGCAGCTTTAGCACCAGAATCTTCTAGAATATGTGAATGATCATTTACCGTATTAGTCGTATAAGCTGGCACTGGTATAGCACCTGACGCCATAACTGCGAGATTTGATAAAACCCATTCAGTCCTGTTTTCGGCACATAAGACTATGCGATCTCCCTTTTTTATGCCTAACTCTGTTAATTGATATGCAATGTTTTTAACAATTTTTGCTGCCTCCTGCCACGTGGTAGTTTGGTATGCACCGTCTTTTTTTGACCATAAAAAAGGCTTATTCCCTATATTTTTTGCTTGTTCCATAAACATTAATATTAAACTGGACCCTGAATTCATAAAATGCTCCCAATAAATTAGTACAATTAGATCTAATAAATGGCTTGTTTATGCGTTATGTGATCTGCACAATAACGCTATATCGTATATTATGTTGAACCATTGTTATCTTATTATATATTGTAGAGTGGAACCCTAAATTATGAATAATAATTCTTCAACTGATTATTCTCCTGCATGGGACCTATCAGACCTTTATGCTGGAATAGACGATCCCCAAATTTTTAATGATTTAGATTATGCTCTGAAGAAGTCTATTGAGTTCAACAGCCGTTATTCGGGAAAAATTAGAAAACTAGATGCTTTAGAAGGCGCCAAATCATTGAGCGAATACGAGGCTTTAAGTGAACTTTTATCAAAAGTTTTGTCTTTTGCTCAGCTTGTATTTGCAGGCAATTCAGAAGATTCGCAAATTGCCGTTTTTTATCAGAATGTTAATGAAAAAGTGAATTCCATTACTACTGAGACTATTTTTTTTGAACTCGAATTAAATAAGTTGAGTGATAAGGAAATAGATGGGTTTAAAGAGAATAGCGAAATTTTGCGATTAGAGCCTTGGTTAGACAATATTAGAAGAGAAAAACCTCATCAACTAACTGCAGAAATAGAACGAATACTGCATGAGAAAATAGTAACAGGCAGAGACGCGTGGTCACGGTTATTTGATGAAACAATGGCTAATATGAAATTTAAATTAGATGGGGCCGAATTAACGAACAGTGAAATCATGTCGCGAATGGCAGATCCAGATAATCAGGTAAGGAAGAAAGCTGCAAAAGCTTTTAGTGGAGAATTGGAGTTTAATGCAAGAACATTATCGTTGATAACAAACACTCTTGCTAAAGATAAGGAAGTCGAAGATGGTTGGCGAAATTTTAAAAGGCCCGTCTCAAGAAGAAATTTATTAAATCAGGTTGAAGATGAAGTCGTGGATTCGTTAGTTCAAACAGTAAAAAATAACTATAAAAATTTATCGCATCGCTATTATACGCTGAAAGCTCATTGGCTGGGCGTTGATCGTCTAGATTATTGGGATCGCAACGCCCCTTTACCGAATGCAAATAACGAAAGAATTTCATGGGACACGGCAAAGAAAACGGTTCTCTCCAGTTATAATAATTTTGATTCAAAGTTCGGAGATATCGCTCAGCAATTTTTCGATAATGGGTGGATTGATGCTGATCCACGGGTCGGAAAAGACTCTGGTGCATTTTCACATCCTACAGTTCCGTCAGTACATCCATATATCCTGATGAATTTCCATGGGAAGACACGGGATGTTATGACGCTGGCGCATGAGCTAGGACACGGTATACATCAGGTTTTGGCGGCTCCGCAGGGACATTTTTTGAGTGATACGCCTCTAACTTTAGCTGAAACCGCATCAGTATTTGGTGAAATGCTAACTTTTAAAGGAATGCTGGATGCTGCATCTGACGAGGAAAATCGAAAAGTGATGCTTGGATCTAAAGTTGAGGATATGTTGAACACGGTTGTACGACAAATAGCCTTTTATAGTTTTGAGGAAGCTGTCCATTCTGAACGAGCTCAAGGCGAAATAAGTGCGGATAGGTTGGGAGAAATTTGGATGGCAATTCAAAAAGAGAGTCTAGGGCCAGCTTTTCGTTTCGACAGTGATTACAAATATTTCTGGAGTTATATTCCACACTTTATTCATTCGCCATTCTATGTTTATGCCTATGCGTTTGGTGATTGTCTCGTAAATTCATTGTATAATGTGTTTGAAACAGGGCATCCAGGATTTAAAGAGAAGTATACAAATATGTTAAAGGCAGGGGGAACGTTGCGTCACAAAGAATTATTGGAGCCATTTGGCTTGGATGCGAATGATGCAGATTTTTGGCAACGTGGATTGAACGTTGTGGATGGATTTATCGATGAGTTGGAAAAGGCATTTTAGTCAAAGTAATGGAAAAAAATTCAATAGGGGGGCGCGCACGCCGTTATGTAAAGGTAGGCAAGACGTTTGGTGGGTTAGCTGCCAAATTAGCTGGTGAACGTTATTTAGGGGTTAAAATTGACCGCAAGGATCACGCTAATGCCTTGAAAGAAGCCCTCGGCGGATTGAAGGGACCCGTTATGAAGGTGGCTCAGATTGTTGCGACGATTCCAAATGCTCTACCACCCGAATATTCTGAGCAGTTATTAGAGTTGCAATCTAATGCTCCAGCAATGAGTTGGAATTTTGTAAAACGTCGGATGGCTGGTGAACTTGGTCGAGATTGGCTATCGAGATTTTCTGCTTTTGATCAGAAAGCCTCTGCGGCAGCATCCCTCGGGCAAGTGCATAAAGCCAAGACCTTAGACGGACGAGAGCTTGCATGCAAATTACAATATCCAGATATGCAAACAGCAGTTGAAGCAGACTTACAGCAATTAAAATTTATTTTTAAGATTTATCGGCAATATGATAAAGCGATAGATCCTAGTGCGATACATAATGAATTATCTGCAAGGTTGCGTGAAGAATTAGACTACAGACGAGAGGCAAAACAAATACTGCTTTATCAAGAGATCCTTAAAAATACTAAAAATGTAAATGTACCGGAATTAGTAGAAGAATTGTGTGGTGAGAGGTTAATCAGTATGCAATGGCTAGAGGGTTTGCCACTATTAGATTTTATTCGCCTTAATTCTAAAATTGAAATTAGAAATAAAGTAGCGTTAAATATGTTTCGTGCTTGGTATGTCCCCCTCTATTATTTTGGTGTTATTCATGGAGACCCTCATCTTGGTAACTATACGATACGAAAAGATGCATCGATTAATTTAATGGATTTTGGCTGTATAAGAGTGTTCCAGCCTTCATTCGTTAAAGGTGTAATAGATCTTTACTTTTCACTTCGTGACAATAATCCCGACCTTGGAGTGCATGCGTATGAAACTTGGGGATTTGATAATTTAACTAATGAAAAAATTGATATACTAAACATTTGGGCAAAATTTATTTATGCACCACTCCTTGAAGACCGCATTCGACCAATCCAAACTGGAGATGGCGATTATGGTCGAGAAGTTGCGCAAAAGGTTAGAGTTGAATTAGACAAAATAGGCGGTGTAGCGCCGCCACCCGAATTTGTTTTAATGGACAGAGCTGCGATTGGCCTGGGTTCAGTCTTTACACACTTGGATGCTAAGATAAATTGGCATCAAATGTTTCATGAGTTGATAGATGGTTTTGATGAAGGAATATTAATGGCTAATCAAGAGAGAGTTTTTAATCGAGTGGACCTTAAAATACCAGCGTAATTAAGGCGAGTTGTGGAATCATCCAATCATTTAGTATTATGTTTTTCTCCTTTAATTTATTGAATAAAAATATTTTAAAAAATGATAATTATTATTAACGCTTGGCAAGATCGTTCAAATTTTGCATATAATCGGTGTGAGATGCGAACTAATAGAATGTTTATTTTGTTAGAACAGACGTTGAGGAAAATACTATGAAAATAGGAGTGCCAAAGGAACTGATTGCCGATGAGATGAGGTTGGCAATTTCACCTGACTCTATAAAAAAATATATGAATATGGGTTTTGATGTTGTTGTCGAGACTGGAGCAGGTATAGGTGCATCTTTTAACGACAAAAGGCTGAGCGAGGCAGGTGCAACAATTGCATCGGATCAACAGAAAATGATAAAAGATTCGGATGTTATTTTAAAAGTTCGAGGACCAGATTCGAAATCTGGAGATAATTTAAAATACTACGGTAATAATAATATTGTGATAGCTAATTTTTCTGCACTGACTAATAAAGATAGATTGAATGAATTTGCTAAGACAGGTGTAACAGCGTTTGCGATGGACTTGATGCCCAGAATTACAAGGGCTCAATCGATGGATGTACTGTCCTCTCAAAGTAATTTAGCAGGGTATAAAGCAGTTTTAGACGCTGCAGGTGAATTAGGTAGAGCTTATCCAATGATGATGACAGCAGCTGGAACAATCCCTCCAGCGAAAATTTTTATTATGGGTGTTGGGGTAGCAGGTTTGCAGGCTATTGCTACTGCAAAAAGAATGGGGGCTGTTGTTACAGCGACTGATGTTCGACCTGCAACTAAGGAACAGGTTGAGAGTTTAGGAGGTAAGTTTCTTGAAGTTGATTCAGAAATGGAAAAGAATGCTCAAACTCAGGGCGGATATGCCAAAGAAATGCCAAAAGAATATTTAGAAAAACAAAAACATTTTGTTGCTGAGCATATAAAAAAACAAGACGTTGTTATAACAACAGCCTTAATACCGGGACGGCCAGCACCAATTTTGATTACTGAAGAAATGGTAGCTTCAATGAGGGATGGATCAATTATAGTTGATATGGCTGTTGAGGCTGGTGGTAACTGCCCATTATCCGTATTGGGAGAAGTTGTTAAAGTTGGTGGTGTTACAATATTAGGTCATTCAAATATTCCGAGCCGGATTGCTGAGGATGCGAGCCAACTATATGCAAAAAATTTATTAAACTTTATTACACCAATAGTAAATTCTGAGAGTAAATCTATTAGTATTGACTGGGAAGATGAAATTATTGCAGGCACACTTATATGCAAGGACGGGAAAATTGTTCATCCAGCCTTAATTGAGGAGAAATAAGAGCAATGACTATCGATAATCAAACAACAAACTTGGTTGATCAAACTTCGACTGGTGATCCCTTTATTTTCATGTTTACAATTTTTGTACTAGCGGTATTTATTGGATTTTATGTTGTCTGGAGTGTTACACCGGCATTACATTCGCCTCTAATGAGTGTAACGAATGCGGTATCGTCGGTTATAATTGTTGGAGCTCTAATTGCTGCAGGTCCAGCGGATTTAAATTTTTCCAAAATTATGGGTTTCATTGCTGTAGTTTTAGCTTCAATTAATATTTTTGGTGGATTTATTGTAACCAATAGAATGTTAGCCATGTTTAAGAAAAAACCAAAGAAGTCGGGGACAAATAAATGAGTGAGACTGTCACAGGGTTCGCATATTTAGCTGCTGCTATCTGTTTTATTATGGCTTTACGAGGTTTAAGTTCTCCCGATAGTGCGCGTACCGGGATTGTTCTAGGTGTGCTGGGGATGGTTATAGCGATACTGACAACTGTATTTGAGCCCACAATTGTAAGTTTTGATTTGATCGTTATTGGCATAATTGTCGGCGGCGCCATCGGGACGATCGTGGCATTAAAAATTAAAATGACTGCTTTACCAGAATTAGTCGCGGCATTCCACTCATTGGTAGGCTTGGCCGCAGTATTTGTTGCAATAGCAGCTTTTTTTGCTCCAGAGGCTTATGGGATCGGTGTGCTTGGAAACATAGAGGGTGCCAGTTTGATTGAAATGTCTCTCGGTGCGGCTATTGGGGCGATTACATTTTCAGGCTCACTTATCGCATTTGGTAAACTACAAGGTACTCTTGGAGGTTCACCGCTTGTTTTCTCGGGGCAACACGCCTTGAATGCAGTTTTGTCCATTATACTGGTTGCATCAATTATTTGGCTTGTTCAAACCAATTATGAACTAGCTTTTTGGATTATTATAGGAATATCAATCGTTCTTGGTTTTCTGATAATATTGCCCATTGGTGGAGCTGATATGCCTGTTGTAGTATCCATGTTAAATTCTTATTCTGGCTGGGCAGCGTGTGGAATAGGGTTTACGCTTAGTAATACCGCCTTAATCGTAACAGGAGCATTGGTTGGATCCTCCGGTGCTATCTTAAGCTATATAATGTGTAAAGGCATGAATCGATCAATATTTAACGTGTTGCTTGGCGGATTTGGTGGAGAAGTTGATGGACCTACTGCAGTTGCCGGTGGTGGAATCGATAAGGCTATAAAATCTGGAAGTGGCGAAGATGCAGCATTTATAATGAAAAAT
>Ga0209335_10006219_pt1 | contig 10726 bp, 9 predicted proteins | sample COG_09_FD_184753 | JGI IMG/M metagenome (GOLD analysis project Ga0209335, IMG submission 184753) | Pelagic Microbial community sample from North Sea - COGITO 998_met_09 (SPAdes) (version 2) | ecosystem: Environmental > Aquatic > Marine > Neritic zone/Coastal water | place: Helgoland, sampling...
ATAACTGGATTAGTTACTCCAATCAAAACTGCTTACTGGAATCATACTCCATTACTTCTTGTTACACCTCAAGCCGCTAATAAAACTATAGGACAAGGTGGTTTTCAAGAAGTTGAACAAATGAATTTATTTAAAGATATGGTTTGTTATCAGGAAGAAGTAAGAGATCCTTCAAGAATGGCAGAAGTTTTAAATAGAGTGATAGAAAAAGCAATAAGAGGTTCTGCTCCTGCACAAATTAATGTTCCAAGAGATTATTGGACACAAGTAATTGACATTGAACTTCCACCAATTGTAAGATTAGAAACACAAGCGGGTGGAGTGGATGCAATTAAAAAAGCTGCAGATTTGTTGTCTAAAGCAAAATTTCCAGTAATACTATCTGGAGCAGGAGTAGTGATTGGTGGTGCAATTGAAGACTGTAAAAAACTTGCAGAAAAATTAGATGCACCAGTTTGCTCAGGCTATCAACACAATGATAGTTTTCCTGGAAGCCATCCATTAGCTGCAGGACCGTTAGGGTACAATGGCTCAAAAGCTGGAATGGAACTTATTCAAAAAGCTGATGTTGTTTTAGCGCTAGGCACAAGATTAAATCCTTTTTCAACTTTACCAGGATATGGAATGGACTATTGGCCCAAAAATGCAAGTATCATTCAAGTTGATATGAATTCTGATAGAATTGGTTTAACTAAAAAAGTTACTGTTGGAATATGTGGTGATGCAAAATTAGTTGCACAACAGCTTTTAGCTCAATTATCTCCTACAGCTGGAGACACTGATAGACAAAAAAGAAAAGATATTATTCATCAAACTAAATCAGCTTGGTTACAAAAATTATCAAGCTTAGATCATGAAGATGATGATGAAGGTACAGTCTGGAATAAAGAAGCAAGAGAAAGAGACTCTGATAGAATGTCTCCAAGACAAGCATGGAGAGCAATTCAAGCAGGAATGCCTGATGATGTAATTATTTCAAGTGATATTGGAAATAATTGTGCAATTGGTAATGCATACCCAACTTTTGAAAAAGGAAGAAAGTATTTAGCTCCAGGATTATTTGGTCCTTGCGGTTATGGATTTCCATCTATTCTAGGTGCAAAAATAGGTTGTCCTGATACACCAGTTATAGGTTTTGCTGGTGATGGAGCTTTTGGAATTAGCATGAATGAGATGAGTTCGTGTGCAAGAGAAGAGTGGCCAGCTATCTCAATGGTGATATTTAGAAATTATCAGTGGGGAGCAGAGAAAAGAAATACCACATTATGGTTTGATGATAACTTTGTTGGAACAGAACTTGATCCAGAACTGAGTTATGCAAAAGTTGCTGACGCATGTGGTTTAAAAGGTGTCACTGTAAAAACAATGGAAGAAACAACTGCAGCTATAAAACAGTCTTGTGAAGATCAAAAAAAAGGTATCACAACATTTATAGAGGTGATTTTAAACCAAGAACTTGGAGAACCGTTTAGAAGAGATGCTATGAAAAAACCTGTCAAAGTTGCAGGTATAAGCAAATCTGACATGAAACCTCAAAAATCTTTAAATGGCTGATGTTAAAATAGGTTCGAATAGAAGTTTTGGTATTGTATTTTTTGTTGTTTTTTTATTAATCTCAATTTATCCATTAATAAATGATGAAAGTATTAGAATTTGGTCTTTAATTGTTTCTTTAATATTTTTATCCTTAGGTATTATAAACTCAAATATTTTATTACCATTAAATAAACTTTGGTTTAAGTTTGGAATTTTTTTAGGAAAAATAATTTCACCTGTAATTATGGGGATTATATTCTTTTTAGTTGTAACTCCAATTGGTCTAATAATGAGATTAATAGGTAAAGATGTGTTAAATTTAAGATATAATGATTATAAATCTTATTGGATTGAAAAAACTGGTCCAAAAAGTAAAATGAAAAATCAATTTTAACATGAGTTTTATAAGAGAATTTTGGGAATTTCTAAAAGTCAGAAAAAAATATTGGCTTTTACCAATTGTTATAGTTTTAGTTTTATTTGGTGGATTAATTGTTTTAACTCAAGGTTCTGCTGTAGCACCATTTATTTACACAATTTTTTAAGGTGAAATCTATTTTAGGAATATCTGCATTTTATCATGATAGTGCCGCATGTATTTTAAAAGATGGAAAAATTATTGCTGCCGCACAAGAAGAAAGATTCACTAGAAAAAAACATGATGCAAGTTATCCAAAAAATGCAATTGATTTTGTGCTTAATTACGCAAATTTAAATTTAAGTGAGGTCGATCAAATAGTTTTTTTTGAAAAACCTTTTTTAAAATTTGAAAGGTTGTTAGAAACTTATGTTGCATTTGCTCCAAAAGGATTTGTTTCCTTCAGTAAAGCAATGCCACTATGGATAAAAGAAAAGTTATTTCAAAAAAATCTATTATTCAATAACCTTAAAGAAAATGATAAAAATTACAAATCTGATGAAAATATTTTTTTTTCAGACCATCACCTTAGTCATGCTGCAAGTGCATTTTTTCCATCACCATTTGAAGAGGCTGTTGTATTAACTGCAGATGGTGTAGGTGAATGGGCTACAACTACTGTTGCAATAGGAAAAAGTAATAAGTTAGAAATTAAAAAAGAAATTCATTTTCCTCATTCACTTGGTCTTCTTTATTCTGCATTCACTTATTACACTGGATTTAAAGTAAATAGTGGTGAGTATAAATTAATGGGTTTAGCACCATATGGAAATCCTAACTATGTGGATAAAATAAAGGAATTGATAGATATTAAAGATGATGGAACTTTTAGATTAAACCAAAAATATTTTAATTATGCCACAGGTCTTACAATGACCAATGATCATTTTCATAATTTATTTGGTCACAAACCTAGGGATCCAAAAAATGAAAGATTAAATCAATTTCATATGGATATAGCATCGTCTATTCAAAAAGTTACTGAAGAAATTATGATTAAATTAGTAAAAGCAATACGTGATGAATATGGAATTAAGAATTTATGTCTTGCGGGAGGAGTTGCATTAAATTGTGTAGCTAATGGTAAAATTCTTAAAGAGAAAATCTTTGATAATATTTGGATACAACCTGCCGCTGGAGACGCCGGTGGTTCATTGGGAGCAGCATTAGCTTTATGGTACATCGATCAAGGAAATAAAAGAATTATAAATCCAGATGATGATATGGCAGGATCTTATTTGGGAGCAGAATTTTCTCAAGATCAAATAGAAAATGAATTAAAATCTTTAGGCGCAAACTATGAAGTTGTAAGTTACGAAAAATTAATTGATCAAACATCAGATTATTTATCTAAAGAAAAAGCAATTGGCTGGTTTCAGGGAAGAATGGAATTTGGTCCAAGAGCTTTAGGTGGAAGATCAATTTTAGGTGACGCAAGGTCCGATAAGATGCAAAAAAATTTGAATTTAAAGGTTAAATATAGAGAAAGCTTTAGACCTTTTGCTCCCTCAGTTTTGAAGGAAGATTTGTCAGAATGGTTTGATATGAATGTGGATAGTCCTTATATGTTATTGGTTGCTGATATTAATTTAAATAAACAAATTCAGATGTCAGATGAACAAAAAAAATTATTTGGAATAGATAAATTAAATATTAAAAGATCAGAAATACCAGCAGTTACACATGTTGATTATTCTGCAAGAATCCAAACAGTAGATAAAAAAAATAATAAGCCCTACTACGACTTAATATCAAAATTTAAAGAAAAAACAGGTTGTCCAGTAATAGTAAACACTTCATTTAATGTTAGAGGTGAACCAATTGTAAATTCTCCTACTGATGCTTTTAATTGTTTTATGGGAACCGAGTTAGATTATCTTGTTATAGGAAATTGTATTTTAGATAAAACAGATCAAGACTCAAAACTTAAAAAAGACTATACAAAAGAGTTTGAATTAGATTAAATCCGTTTCAATGCAAGTTTTTAATGACAATAGTTGTGGTTGGATTAATGATTTACCTCAAAGAACAAATATAAAATCAATCAATAAAGATGAAAAATGTGATTATTTGATTGTAGGTGCAGGATATACAGGTTTATCTGCAGCTAGACAATTATCAAAAGTTAATTCAAATTTTAAAATTGTAATTATAGACGCTCAATTAGCTGGTGAAGGAGCAAGTGGAAGAAATTCTGGTTATTTAGTAGATACCACTCTCAATGATAGTTATAGTTTTAAAAGAGACATTGAAGCTTATAAAAAAAAAATAGATATTTACGATTTAGGGATAAAAGCTGTAAAAAAATTTATAAAAGATTATCAAGTTGATTGTGAATGGAATGATGCTGGAAAGTATTTTGCATCTTCTTTAAATAAAGATTTAAAAAAATTAGAAAAATTTAAAAAAACATTAGATGAATTAAATTTTGAAAATCAAATTCTTGATGAAGGACAACTTGAAAAAAGACTTGGTACAAATTTTTATAAAACAGGAATTTATACTAACGGTGGTATCTTATTACATCCAGCAAAACTAGTTAGGGCAATGATAGATGTTTTACCTAAAAATGTTAATTTATTAGAAAATTCTTATCTTCATAAATGGAGAGAATTTAATAACAAGATAGAGTCAAATGTAAATAATTATAAGATAATATCTGATAAAGTTATTTTTTGTTCTAATGCTTTTTTGGGCTCTATGGGGGTTAAAAAAAGATTTAATTTTCCTCTAACTTTAACTGCTAGTTTAACAAGACAATTAACAGAAAAAGAATATGATATGATTGGAAGACCTAAAGAATGGGGCGTATTACCGGTTCGACCTTTGGGTGCAACAGTGAGACTAACAAAAGATAAAAGAATTTTAATTAGAAATACTGGCGAATATAGAAATCCTAATTTTATGGGTCAACAAACATTAAATAAAAGAGTTTTAATACATAAAAAAGGTTTAAAAAAACGTTTTCCGTCATTACCAGATGATATTATTTCCTCAAGTTGGTCAGGAGTTGTATCAAGAAGCAGCAACGGATCACAAATTTTCGAAAAAATTAATAAAAATATTTTTGTTGCTGGAAGTTATTTTGGTTCAGGTATAGGAGCTGGTACCCTGTTTGGTGAACAGATCGCGATAAAAGCTAGTGGAAAAAATAGTAATGAAATTGACATAATTGAAAAAAGGAAAAAACCTAATTGGATTCCTCCAGAACTTTTTTTAAGCTTAGGAGTTAAAATTAGGCTTATGTATGAACGTTTAATAGCTAATTCTGAAATATAAAAAAATTATAATGTTTTTGCTTTTAAAGATAGTTATTCTAAACTTATTGAGTCAAATTAAATATAATTTTTTGAATTAATGAAAATTTTTAATTTATTTTACCAAATTATTAAATTAGATGAATAAAATCTTAAAGTATTTTTTTAATTTATTATTAATATTTTCATTTATATTTTTTTTATTTATTTACTATAGAGCTGAAATATATTGGAATGGGGGTAAGACTAATTACTACTTATATTATTATATTTTTTCAGTTTTATTGTTAATTATATCTTTATTATCTTATTTTATTAGTAATGAGCTGAAAAAATATTTGATGATAATTTTGATAAGTTCCTTTTTTTCACTTTTCATTTTTGAATATTATTTAGTGTTTTTAAATAAAAATATAACAAATACTTTAAAATATGAAATTTATAAAAAAGAAACTGGTCTTGAGTTTGACAAAAGATCAAGAATGCAGATTTATAAAGATTTAAAAAAAAAAGATAAAAATATTAAAGTTAAAGTTTCTCCAGCAAGATTTTATGGACAAGATAATAAAATTTTCCCACTTTCTGGGGTATCATTTTCCAATACAATATATTGTAATGAAAATGGTTATTATTCAATATATCAAAGTGACAGATATGGTTTTAACAACCCAGATGAGGAGTGGAATAAAAAGAAAATTGATTTTTTATTAATTGGAGATTCTTTTGTTCATGGAGCGTGTGTTAATAGACCAAATGATATTGGTTCTGTATTAAGAAAATTGTCAAATAGCGCTGTACTAAATTTAGGCTATAGCTCGAATGGACCTCTAATTGAATTAGCCACGCTTAAAGAATATTTAGATAAAAGAGTTAAAAATGTTATTTGGTTTTTTGTTGAAGGAAATGACTTAGATAATCTAAAAGATAATTTATCAAATAAAATTTTAAAAAATTATTATTCAAATAATTCTTTTAAGCAAAATCTTAAAGATAAACAGGAAAAAATAGATTTATTAGTAAATTCAATGATAAACAATTCTGAAATTGAATATGAGAAACGTAATAATAAAAAAAAAAATATTCTTAATAAAAAATTAATTTCTTTTATTAAGTTATCAAAGACAAGAAATCTTTTAAGAAATCAAAGAAAACAAAATTATGCATTAGTCGAATTTGAAAATATTATTGAAAATGTGATTACTATCACAAAAAAAAATAATTCTAATTTTTATTTTGTTTATTTACCAGATTATAGTCGATATAAAAATAAAACTAACTACCCTTTTTACAAAAATATTAAAAATATGATTAATAGAAAAAATATTAAATTTATTGATATCCATGAACAATTTTTTTTAAAACAAAACAATCCTCTAGATTATTTTCCTTTTGGTGAACATGGTCATTATAATCAAGATGGATACAGAGAAATAACTAAAGTAATTTTTAAATCAATAAAAAGTGATAATTTGAATGAATAAAATAATTAAATATGACTTTTAGAATTGAGAATAAATTATTAACAAATTATCAAATCAAGCTTTTGATTACCCAATCTTTCATTACCGTCTTTGGTAACTAAATAAGTCTCACCCAAATTCATTGCTAGGCCATTATCCGAGTCCATTAAAATCATGTGCATAAAAAAAACATTTCCAGGTTTAATAACATAGGGGTTTCCTGTGTATAGCATTGGCCAATCCATCCAATTTGGAGAAAATGTAGCGCCTAAAGAATAACCACAAGCATTCATTCTTGCTTTATTGAAACCAAGATCATCAAAAGTTTTTGCATGAGTATCAAAAACTTCACCAATTTTATTTCCTGGCTTTAATTTATTTTCACAATTTTTTAATGTTTCAATACAAGCTTCATGCATTTTATTATGTTTAGGATCTGCCTTACCAATAGGAATAGTTCTAAACATTGCTGAATGATAATGCTTGAAAGTCCCGGCCCATTCTACAGACAGTTGATCTTGATTTTTTAGAATTTGTTTTTCAGATTGATAACGGCAAAGAAGAGCGTTTTTTCCCGAACCAATGATGAATTCATTTGCTGGATAATCTCCACCTTCTTCAAAGATAACTCTATTCATTTCAGCTAATATCTTGGCCTCACTTACACCAGCTTTTGCATATTTCCATACTTCATCCAATGCTTTATCTGCAAGTTCAGCGGCTTTTTTAACATACACAATTTCCTCTTTTGATTTAATTGCTCGTAACTGAGTTATTAATTCCGATTTATCTTCAACTTTACAATAATCTTTTAAAGTTTTATTAAGTTTCAAAGTATTTTGTCCTGTTAATCCATAAGCATCATATTCAATCCCTAATTTTTTTTCTTTTAGGTTTAACTCCCCCAAGATATATTTAAGATCGTTAGTTGGATTAGATCCATCTTTATCAACCCAAATTCTAATATCTTCAATATTTGATGTATTTTGTGCTTGTCTTAAATCAGGAGCTCTAGTTAACAAAACTACATTTCCTTTTTGATCTAGTATTAAAGTTTGAAAAAAAACATAACCAAATGAATCATATCCTGTTAACCAATACATTGACTCTTGTCTAAATATTAAAAGAGCATCTAAATTTTGCTCCTTCATTGAATTTAAAACTTTAGATTTTCTTGATTTAAATTCTTCCTTAGAAAAATGAAGAGCCATTAGTTTATGATCGCCTTTACGGATCCTAATTTTTCAATTTTTCCCACATACAAACCTTTTCCTAAGATTGGTACAACACCTACGGTTGAACCTGTAAATACATAAAAATTTTTATTTAAATTTATTTTATCTTCTTTAATTTTATTTAAAACAAATCTTAAAGAGTTTAGTGGATTTATATAAACAGTATTTGTGTTTCCATTCACACTTTGATTAATTTTTTTGTTAGAAATATTTGTTTTTAAACTACCAATATTAATTTTTTTATACTTCTTGCCTGAACTTACTAAAAATTTTACATTAGCACCAAAATCACTGCATAAATCTCCAAAAGATGAAATACCTTTTTTTCTTTGTCTATAACCAACTACTTCAATACATGGTGACATCGTAGATATATACTTAGATATATTTTTCATTGTAATAGATCTTTTAGAAGAAAAAAAAGATTTTTTTATTTTATAACAAACTTCAAGTTCAATACCTAAAGTTGATTTGTTTATTTTTACACTTTTACCATTTTTTAAAAAATTCCTTTTATAAACGGATGCATAAAAAGGTTCTTTTTCTTTAAACTTTTTAATCAATGGAATTCCAGTGCCTGCAGCTTTAAATCCAATAATTGGTTCTTTAATTTTACTTTCACATAATTTTCTTAATTTTTGTGCCTCGGTTAGTTTTTTTGAAAATTTTGATGGGATAGGAGCTATAATCTTGTTATTAAGAAAAGCATTTACAAGTTTATCTGAAGTTTTTTCTATTAAAGTTTTCATTTTAACTAATTTAACAATGACATTGGATCAAGTCTAGTTTGAAACCAGTTTACCCTAAAATCCAAATGTGGACCTGTCGATCTACCAGTTGAACCAACTGTTCCAATGATGTCGCCTTGATTAATTTTATCTCCTACAGAAACCATTACTGTTTCAAGATGAGAATATATTGTCGAAATACCATGACCATGATCCATAATAATTGTACCACCAGTATAATAAAGATCATCCTCAGCCATAGTAACAACACCTGAGCCAGAGGATTTAATCATTGTTCCTTGTTTAGCAGCAATATCAATTCCATAATGAGGCCATTTAGGTTTTCCATTTAAAATTCTTTGACTTCCATAAACTCCACTGATTATTCCTTCCACTGGCATAATGAATTGATTTTTGAAAAAAAGTAAGTCAGAATTAATTGCTCTTGCTTCTCCAATTTTATTATTTTCTTCTTTAATTCTTTTATAAACAGATTCAGGTGGAGTAACTTTACTCTCTTCTAAGCCATCAATTCTTTGTATATTATATTTTCTTTTTAAAACTTGTTTAGTTATTATTTCCTTTTTACTGTTAATAATTTTAGCGATACTGATGTCAAATTTTCTATCTCGATCAATTCCAAATACAAAGTAACCATCTTTTGAAACTTTAACTTCTTTTTTACCCACTATGATTTTTGCTGTCGGATCAGTAATTCCAACAATATAATGACCTTGTAAAAATTTACCTTTAAATTCTATTGCATTTAATTGTGTTGTAGTAAAAAAGATTATTAAGAAAATTAATCTAGATATTATTTTGCAGTCCATCCGCCATCAACCAATAATGAAGTTCCAGTAATCATAGAAGCTGCATCAGAGGCCAAAAAAACGACAGATGATGCTATCTCAGATAATTCAGCAAACCTTCCAAGAGGAATATTATTAAGAGTTTCTCTCTTAAATTTTTTATTTTTCAAAAATTTTTTCGTCATAGGAGTTACAACAAAAGTAGGACAAACAGTATTAACTCGAATGTTGTATTTGGCTAAATCCAGCGACATTCCTTTAGTTAACCCCTCTAATCCCCATTTATTCATATTATAAACACTTCTAATTGGACCGCCAACATGACCCATTTGCGAAGACATATTAACTATAGAACCACCAATTTTTTTTCTACTTTTGAATTTTATCATTTTAAGAGCACATAATTGGGCAATATTAAAAGTAGCTACTGTATTAATTTTCACAAGATATTCCATATTTTTAGTTTTCACTTTTGTAAAATGCTCTGGAATATTATTTCCAGCATTGTTAACTAAAATATCAATTTTAGATTGCTTGTTTATAATTTCTTTTATCTCAGCATAATTTGTAATATCACATACATAAGATCTACATTTAGATTTAAGTTTTTTTATTACTTTTGAAACTTCATCTAAATCTTTCTTTGTTCTACTAATAATAACAAGATTAGCACCCGCTTCTGCAAGAGCAATAGCACAAGCTCTACCAAGACCTTTTCCAGCGCCTGTAACAACAGCAGTTTTATTTTTAAGATTATAATTTTTTAAGAACATTATAAAAATAATATTTTAATATCTGTATAAATCAACTCAATAGCAACAATCAGAATTGCTATTAAACCAGCCCAGGCTATCCATTTATATTCTTGGATCCATTTAGAAATTAAATTTGCTGCTGTCGCCATGAGTATTATTGATAAAACTAGACCAAATATTAACAATACATAATGATCTCCAGCGGCACCAGCTACACCCAAAACATTATCTAAGCTCATTGTAAAATCTGCGAGTAAAATAGTCCAAATAGCTTTAAAAAAATTTGAATTATCTACTTTAATATTATCGTCATGAGTTGAGCCTTTAATGACATCCGTATAGAGCTTATAAACAATATATAATAAAAGTATTCCCCCAATTAGCCTCAAACCAGTGATCTGTAATAAATAAGCAGTCAATAAAGTAAGTATTATTCTTAATATTACCGCTCCACCAATACCCCAAAAAATAATTTTTTTTCTCTGGTCTAATGGAAATTTTGATGCAACCATTCCAATTATAATTGCA
>Ga0209335_10006221_pt1 | contig 10725 bp, 14 predicted proteins | sample COG_09_FD_184753 | JGI IMG/M metagenome (GOLD analysis project Ga0209335, IMG submission 184753) | Pelagic Microbial community sample from North Sea - COGITO 998_met_09 (SPAdes) (version 2) | ecosystem: Environmental > Aquatic > Marine > Neritic zone/Coastal water | place: Helgoland, sampling...
GTTCCATGATAGCATTTGTAGATGCTTGAGAAATAAAATCAAAATGTGGTGTTTGTCCTTTAATGACACAACCAAGTGCTATAAAGGCATCATATTTTTTTAAATTCTTTGAGATTGTAACTGGTATTTCAAACACACCTGGAACTTTAATGACTCTAACTTTAAAATTTTTTGGAACTAAATTTTTTGAACTTTTTAATAATCCAGAAGATATGTCTTTGTAATAATTCGCAATTACTATTAAAATGTTTTTTTTCATTAAATCAATTCTTGTTTTGTTATTTTTATATCATAACCTTCCAAACCAATAACCTTTTTTGGAGATTTTGTGATCAATATCATCTTTTTTATCTTCAAATCTTTGATGATTTGAGCACCAATTCCATAATTTCGTATTAGTTTGTCGTTACCTTTTTTATAAAAATTTCTATTTTTATAATCTTTTAAAGTTTGAGTGACTGATTTTAAATTTGTATCTTTAATAAAAACTAAAACGCAGTTACTAAACTTTTTAAAATAATTTAAAGTTTTATTGAATGAATTAGGTAATTGCTGATTTATCAAATAATTGTGAACAACATTTGATGAAATAACTCTAACTCTTGGTATGATATTTCTTTTTATTGAACCTTTTACTAAAGCAAAATGTTCTGATCCATCTAATAAATTTTCATAAATTTTAATTTTATATTTTTGATTCTTAACTTTAATGTCTGAGTATTTTTTTAATCTAATTAATTTTTCTTTTTTCAATCGATAAGAAATCAAATCTTCTATTTTGCCTATTTTTAATTTATGTTTTTTTGCAAAATTAAATAGATCTTGGCCCTTTGCCATTGTTCCATCTTCATTCATTATTTCACATATAACAGCTGAATTATTTTTTTTTGCTAATTTAGAAATATCAACTGATGCTTCAGTGTGACCAGCTCTAACTAAGACACCTCCATCTTTTGCAATTATTGGGAAAACATGTCCTGGAGAAACAATATCCTTTTTATTAACATTTTTTTTAGAGGCAATTCTTATAGTTCTAGCTCTGTCTTTTGCTGATATGCCAGTAGTAATTCCTTTTTTAGCTTCAATTGATACTGTAAAAGCAGTTTTATTTCTTGATTGGTTTATTGGGGACATGAGTGATAAGTTTAATCTTTTTGCTTGTAAACTATCTAAAGCTAAACAAATTAAACCCCTACCATATTTTGCCATGAAATTTATATTTTTTGCATTGGTATCAGATGTTGATATAACTAGATCTCCTTCATTTTCTCTTTTTTCATCATCAACTAAAATAAACATACCTCCCTTTTTAGCTATGTTTAAGATGGTTTCGATTGATGAGTACTTACTTTTTTTCATTAAAAAAATTTTTAACGTATTTAGAAAGTATGTCTATTTCAATATTAACAAAACTTCCTTTTTTAAGTTGTGATAAATTTGTTAATTTATAAGTATGTGGAATTACCCAAATTTGAAACCCTTTTTTAGTAATTTTCGATATTGTTAATGAAATTCCATTAATGCATATAGAAGCTTTTTCAATAAGGTTTTTTTTTTCTTTTTTACTAATTTCAAAATCAAAAAGATAAGATTTGTCTATTTTTTTTATGTTTAAAACTTTTGCAACAGTATCTACATGTCCCTGACATATATGACCAGATATTTTTTGACCATATTTAAGTGGAAGTTCTAAATTAATTATTTCATTTATATTAAGATATTTAAATTTAGACCTAACGACAGTTTCATTTGATAGATAGAATTCCATTATGCTTTTTTTAATTGATATTAATGTTAAACAAACACCATCACATGATACTGATACACCAAGATCTTTTTTTTTTAATTTAAGATTTGATTTAATAAAAATTTCAATTCCTTCTGGTCGTTTTATAGTTTTTATTATTAAACCTTTATTAAATATAATTCCGTTAAACATTTTATCTTTTATAAATAGTAATAGTATCTTTTCCTAATTTGGAATTAAATTTCAATTTTTTACTGTATATCTTATTTAAGATATTAAGAGACGTAAAAATGACATGTTTTTTACTTTTTGATAAGATTTTTGTGCTTTTAAATAAATAAAATTGATTAATCAGTCGACTTTTAATAAAATTTTTTGTTAAATCATCTCCACCCTCAACTAATAAATTTCTAACACCTAATTTATATAATTTTTTAAGAACTGTCTTCAAATCAAATTGATTATATTTAGAATGTTTCATTTTAATTAAATTGATGTGTCTCTTTTTTAATATTTTAGTTTTTAAAGTATTTGATGAATTATGAAAAATAATTGTGTTATTTTTTTTTGCTGATTTGAAAATATTGCTATTCAGATCAATCTTTAAATTTTTATCTAAAATTACTCTTATTGGTGAAAATTTTTCAAAGCCTTTTAATCTACAATTCAATTGGGGATCATCAATATTAAGAGTTTTACTTGAAATCAACAAGGCATCATTTTTAAATCTCAAATAATGAGTTAATTTATCAGATACTCGATCTGTTATTTTGTTATTACCTTCACTATAAATTACTTTATTTTTAGATATTGCAATTTTACCAATAACGTATGGCAATTTATTTATTCTGTTTATTTTATAAGGCTTATAAAAAATTTTTGCTTCTTCTTTTAAAAGGCCCTTTGTAACTTTAATATTTTTATTTGATAAAATTTTAAAACTTTTACCTTTCACTTTTTTGTCTATGTCGTCAATTGAATAATAAATCTCATTAATTCCACTTTGAATTATAATTTTGGTACAGGGTGGTGTTTTTCCATAATGATTACAAGGTTCTAATGTTACATACATCTTTGATCCGTTAATTTTTTCCAATGAATTTTTTATTGCATTGTATTCTGCATGAGGTCTTCCGTTGTAACCTGTTTGTCCAATAGAAATAATTTTATCATTTTTAACTATTACACACCCTACTGAAGGATTTTCTCCAGTTAATCCATTACGAGCTCTAGCCAAATTTAAGGCAAGCCGCATATAGTTTTTATCTTTTAAAGAAAATTTATCTTTTTTTGTAGACATCTAATTTGTCAACAAATTGTACAAAGTCTTTTTCTTCTCTGAAGTTTCGATAAACAGAAGCAAATCTCACGTACGCAACAGGATCTAGTTCCTTCAAACCTTCCATAACCATAGTTCCTATTGTATTAGTTGAAATTTCACTTTGTCCAAGTTCTTCTAAAGCTCTTGAAATTTTACTTATGAATTTTTCAGTTGTCTCTGTATCAATAGGCCTTTTTTTTAAAGCAATAAAAATTGATTTGGCTAATTTATCTCTATCGAAAGCAGATTTTCTTCCATTTTTTTTTACAACCATTATTTCTCTATACTGAACTCTTTCAAAAGTTGTAAACCTTGCACCACAAACACACAATCTTCTTCTACGTATTGCTGTTCCATCTTCAGTTGGACGAGAGTCTACCACTGAAGTTTCTCCTTTTTTACATATTGAGCAAATCATTTATTTAGGTTTTTATAGATTGGGAAATTAGAGCATAATTCAACAACTTCATCTCTAACTTCATCTTCCATTTTACTATTATCATTAGGATTTATAGATAAACCTTTTATGACTTTTGTAATTAATTCACCAACCTTTTCAAATTCTTTTAAACCAAACCCTCTTGTTGTGGCTGCTTGAGAACCAAGTCTGATACCTGAAGTAATCATAGGTTTCTCATTATCAAATGGTATTCCATTCTTGTTACAAGTTATGTTTGCTCTACATAAGCTTTCAGCTGCTAAATTTCCTTTAACATTAAAAGGTCTTAAATCAACCAACATTAAATGAGTATCTGTTCCTCCAGAATATATTTTAAAACCATTATTTTTTAAAGTTTCAGCTAAAATTTTTGAATTTGCTAAAACATTTTTGATATAAGTTTGAAATTCAGGTTTTAAAGCTTCAAAAAAACCTGCGGCTTTAGCGGCAATAATATGCATCAAAGGACCACCTTGGTAACCTGGAAAAACAGCAGTATCAATTTTTTTTCCAAGTTCAACGTCGTTAGATAAAATTATACCACCTCTAGCACTTCTAAAAACTTTATGAGTTGTAGACGTTACAACATGAGCGTGATCGCATGGATTAGGATAACCCTTACCTGCAACTAAACCAGAGAAATGTGCCATGTCAACCATTAGATAAGCTCCAACTTTGTCTGCTATTTCACGAAACCTTTTAAAATCTATAACTCTTGAATAAGCACTACCCCCAGCAATAATAAGCTTGGGTTTATGCTCTAAAGCAAGTTTTTCTACATTGTCATAATCAATAAGTTCAGATTTTTTATCTACATCATAACTGATAGCATTAAACCATTTTCCTGACATGGAAATTTTTAATCCATGTGTAATGTGACCTCCAGAATTTAAGCTCATTCCCATAAATGTATCATTTGGTTTTAATAAAGCTAAAAAAACAGCTCCATTAGCTTGAGCTCCTGAATGAGGTTGCACATTTGCATATTTACAATTGAAAAGTTTTTTTATTCTTTCAATTGCTAATTCTTCAGCAACATCAACATGTTCACAGCCATTGTAATATCTTTTTCCAGGATATCCTTCTGCATATTTATTTGTTAAAACGGAACCTTGGGCTTCTAACACAGCCTGAGATACTATATTTTCAGAAGCAATAAGCTCTATGTGGTTTTGTTGTCTGACAAGTTCGTCATTAATGGCTTTGAATAATTCTGGATCAGCTTCAGAAAGACTTTTCTCAAAAAAATTTTCATAGTTTGAATTTATGTATTTTGTTTCACTAGACATAATTAAATTTTATTAATTCTTTTTCTGTGTCTTCCACCCTCAAATTTTGTTTTTAAAAAAACATTAACTAAATTCATAACATTTTTTTTATTAAGCAGTCTAGAGCCTAGTGTAATGATATTTGCATCGTTATGCAATCTTGATAATTTAGTTGACTTTAAATTGAAGCATTGAGCAGCACGTATATTTTTATGTCTATTAGCGGCTATATTCATGCCCATACCAGAACCACAAACAAGAATTCCTACATGATTTTTATTAATTTTTACCTTTTTAGCCACTTTATGAGCAAAGTCTGGGTAGTCTACTCTACTGTCGTTATTGGGACCTAAATCAATATATTTATAATTTTGTTTATTAAGAAAAATTTTTATAGACTCTTTAAGTTTAAACCCAGCGTGATCTGAAGAAATAAATATTTTTTTCAAATTAATTAAATTTATGATCTAAAACACAAGCTACAAGGTGTATTCTATTTTCTTCACCGCCATTAAAAGCATTGTGGTATTTTGTATTATTTGTAATCCAGACCGATCCATCAGCAGGTAGATGTTTGCAAACATTGTCAATAACCATCATAGCACCTGGATTGGTAATTATCGGTATATGCAATCTTGGTTCGGGATCTCTATGCCAGCTTAAAGTAGTTCTTGGTTGTTTTAATAAAATTCTAACACGACCTAATTTATATTTTGATGAAAGAATGTCAAAAACTTCTTTAAAATAAGTATCTTTAAAATCTTGAATAAATTCAGAATATGCAGCCTCGTCAATTTTTTCGTCTCTAATAACTTCTTTTCCTGAAGAATCTGGTTTTGTCCAAAATACACCTCTTGCCTTATGTCCTTTTATTGAGTCTGGGTCTCCTGGAATTTGAGTTAAGGATATAGCTCCAAAATTTGTAATACCTGAAGGACCACTAAAGTCTTTAATTTTAAGTATTTCTTTGTAGGCTTTTTGGAGTTCGTTAATGTCGAATTTGATATCTTGTTTCTGAAAGTCGTTAAAATTTAAATTCATTGTTATTAATTATTTACTAATATTGTTTAATATCCTTTTTAAGATATATTTGTATATTACATTTGTCGCATTATTTAAATATATTTAAACATGATTACAGGAAAATATCCAAGTTTGAGACTTAGACGAGGCCGAAAAAATGATTGGTCAAGGAGATTAATTCAAGAAAATAACCTTACGCCTAATGATTTTATATTGCCGATATTTATTATTGATGGAAAGAATAAGAAAATACCAATTAAATCAATGCCTGGAGTTTATCGATACACTTTAGACAAATTAAATTATTTAGTCGATAAAGCAATAAAAGATGGTCTGCCAATGGTAGCGCTATTTCCATATACTGAAAAAAAAAAGAAAAATTCGACAGGAACAGAAGCTCTAAATGAAGATAATTTGGTCTGTAAAGCATTACAATTAATAAAAAAAAGATATAAAAATGAAATAGGAATTATGTGTGATGTTGCTCTAGATCCTTACACATCTCATGGTCATGATGGTTTATTAAATTCAGGGTATATTCTTAATGACGAAACGATCGAAATTTTAATTAAACAATCTTTATTACAAGCACAAATGGGTTGTGATGTTTTAGCTCCTTCTGACATGATGGATGGAAGAATCGGTAGAATTAGGAAGTCACTTGATAAAAATGGATATCAAATGACACAAATTTTATCTTATGCAGTAAAATACGCTTCTAGTTTTTATGGACCTTTTCGTGAGGCTGTTGGATCAAAAAATCTTTTAAAAGGTAATAAAAAAAATTATCAAATGGATTTCAGGAATAGCAACGAGGCCTTAAGAGAAGTTGCTTTAGATATAAAAGAAGGTGCCGATATGGTAATGGTTAAGCCTGGTTTACCTTATTTAGATATAATTAAAATAGTTAAAGAAAATTTCAAAATTCCAGTTATGGCTTATCAAGTATCAGGAGAATATAGTTTATTAACTAATGCAATCAATAAAGGATTTATTGATAATAATGTTATTTTAGAAAGCTTAATTTCTTTTAAAAGATCAGGTGCGAATGCAATTGTAAGCTATTATGCTGATAGATTAGATAAGATTTTAAAATAATCATTTTAAAGAACTAATAAATTGTAATCTAGTAATTGGCTGATTTAAATTATTAGGTTTTAAAATAGTTTTTTCTAAATAGTCACCAACTAATTTTAATCCATCTAATAATATTTTTAAATCTTCAATATTTTGATTTTTATCAATTAAAAAACTTGGAATAATTTTTTTATCTATTTTAGATTTTGATACATATTGGGCTTGATCATTAATAACAATTTTATCAACTAAAGACTCTAATTCCAAATCAAAACCCAAGATTTTAAAAAGTTCAAGCTCCCAAAAAATATAATTTTTAATCCAATTATCTGAACTTAATATGTTATAAAATTTTTCTATTAACTTAAAAATAATTTTATTTGTCTGGGCCTCTGCTGTAAGTATTTTTATCAAGTTCATTGCTGAACTTATACATGACAATTTTTTTGGTTCGTCAAAATATAAAGGTGATAAGGCTCTTTGAATTTCAATCTTAAAATAACCAATCCTATTTTCATTTTTAGAATTATAACTTATGAATAATTGATTTCCAATTTGAAGATAATTTTTTACTTTTTTTGAAGTGCCACCAAAAATGATTCCGGATACTTTTCCATGATTTTCAGTATAAACTTCAGTAATTAATGAATTTTCATTATATCTATTTTTTGAAATTAAAAATCCTATATCATCCCAAATCATGATTGCTTAATACTACTTAAACAAAGAATTGCTGCATTTTGTTCAGCATCTTTTTTGGATTTACCTTCAGCGATATATAAATTTGTATTAAATAATTTTACTCCTACTTTAAATAAAGGTTTATGTCGTGGACCTGTATTAGATATGAGTTTATAGGCTGGTAATTTCTTAAACTTTTTTAGTGAATATTCTTGCAATTTTGTTTTTGCATCAATTTGGGTAATTATACTTTCTTTAATATTTGTTTTCCATAAATCTAAAATAATTTTTTCAACTATTTGAAATCCTTTATCAAGATAGATAGCTCCAATTAGTGCTTCGCAACTATCAGCTAAAACCTTATCCTCTATAATATTTTTTTTGTTTTTTAAATTAAATGTTAAAATATAATTTAGTAGATTTATTTTTTTTGCAATTTCTAAACAGGTTTTTTTATTTACTAAGGATGCAAATTTTTTATCTAAAGTTCCCTCTTTTTCATCTGGGTAGATTTCTAAAAGCTTTTTAGCCATAACCAATCCTAAAACTCGATCACCTAAAAATTCAACTTTTTCATTATTATTTTCTTTATCAAAGCTTTTATGTGTTAGGGATTTAATTAATAAATTTTTATTTTTAAAAGAGACTTTAATTTTTTTTTCAAGAGTACTGTAGTCAATTTTCATTAAATAATTTTTTTAAAAAATCTATTAAATCTTAATGATTTATTCCATTTCCAAAATGCAAATATACTGCCAATTGATCTATCTGATGAAAAAAAAATAAATTGGGCTTTTCCGACTAAATTATTTTTATGAACATAACCAACGCTAGTTAAAAATCTACTATCTTTAGAGCAGTCTCTGTTATCACCTAAAAAAAAGTAATGATCTTTTGGTACTGTAAATACATCTGAATTTTGAAAAGAATAATCTTTTAAATATACCGTGTTGAATGTCTTACCATTTGGAAGTAGTTCTTCAAAAGTAAAAACATCAATTTTTTTATTTCCACAATATATTGTATCTTTTTTTGAAACTCTTGATTTAAAAACTTCATTCTTATTAATATATAGATTTGAATCTATAAATTGCACTTGATCGCCTGGTAATCCAATGAGTCTTTTTATGTAATCAGTTCTATTGTCTGCTGGTGTTTTAAAAACAACAACATCTCCTCTCTTTGGCTCTTTAGACATTATTCTACCTTTAAATAATGGAGGACTAAATGGAAATGAGTGTTTACTAAATCCATAAGAGTATTTAGTAACAAATAACCTGTCTCCAACTAAAAGACTAGGTTCCATTGAAGAAGAAGGTATATAAAAAGGTTGAATTAAAAAAGACCTAATAATAATTGCTATGACTAAAGCATAAAATAATGTTTCAATATTATCTTTTATAATTTTTTTATTCATAATTATTATTTTTGCAAAATACTAAAGGCTACTGAATAATCTTTTTCATCTGAAATTGAAAGAAACAAATTGTATTTTTTAATCTTAAATTTTTTAAATATAATTGAATTAATCTTTTTTGATTGAATATAAAATGGTTTACCAAGTTTATCATTTAGAATTTCAATATCATTTAAATTTAAGTTATCTCTAAAACCTGTACCTAAAGCTTTAGCAAAAGCCTCTTTTGCAGCAAATCTTTTTGCAAAAAAATTAGTTTTATTCTTAATTTTTTTCGAAAGCCTTATTTCTTTAATTCCAAATGTTCTCTTTATAAAGGCTTTATTCTTAATTAAATTTTTAATTCTTTTAACATTTATAATATCAACGCCAATACCTAAAATTTTCATTTTTATTATCTAATAATTTTTATAAAATTTTTAATAACTTTTTTAAGTCCAAAGAAAATAGACTCCCCAATAATATAATGACCAATATTAAATTCTTTAATTTGATTAATTTTTGACAAAATTTTTGCCGTTTTATAATCCAGGCCATGACCAGCATGAACTTCTAAACCAATTCGTTTGGCTAAAATTGCACATTTTTTAATTTTTGATAATTCGTTCGAGTAATTTTTTTTTGATTTAACTAAAGATGCTAATTTTCCAGTGTGTATTTCAATACAATCAGCTCCTAAAAATTTTGAATTTCTCACATCTAAAATTGATGGATTTATAAACAAACTAGTTCTAATTTTTTTTTTCTTAAATCTTGAAATTATATTTTTCAATTTTTTTTTATTATTTAATATATTTAAACCACCTTCTGTAGTAACTTCTTTTCTATTTTCAGGTACAATACAAATAAAATTAGGTTTAATTTTTAATGCAATTTTAACTATATCCGGATTTGTTGAAATCTCTAAATTAACTAAAATTCCATTTATAGAACATATTTTTTTTGCATCATTATCATTGATATGTCTTCTATCCTCTCTTAAGTGAATAGTAATTGAATCTGCTCCAGAGTTTTTTACAAATTTCGCAATAGAAACTGGATCTGGATGAGTTTCGCCGCGAGCATTTCTTAATGTTGCTACGTGATCTATATTTACACCTAATCGTTTCACTTAATATATCTGCTTCCAGGTGTTGTTATTTTTATAGAAGATAGATCTTTTGGTAATTGACCTTTTGTATATGTGGGAACTTCTATCTTTAGATGTGAAATAATTTTTTTTTTTATTTTTAGGCTTTTTTTTGTAGATCTGTCGATTATTGATGCAAAACCAACTAGTTTGGCTTTTCCTCTTTTAATAAGTTTAACACATTCCATGCTAGATTTACCTGTGGTGATTACATCTTCAATTATTAAAACATGAGAATTTTTTTTTATTCTAAAACCTCGTCTTAAGGTAAATTTGCCATTTACTCTTTCACAAAATATTGTTTCTTTTTTTAAAATTTTTCCAATTTCATAACCAATAATAATCCCACCCATTGCTGGTGCTAAAATTAAATCTATTCTTTTAAAATTTCTTCTTATTTTTAAAGCTAAAGATTTACATATTTTTTCAGCTAAATGTGGGTAGCTTAAAAGTTTGGCACATTGAATATATTTTGAAGAATGCAATCCTGAAGATAATACAAAATGTCCCTCTAACAAAGCATCAGTTTTTTTTAAAATATTTAAGGATTTTTTGTGTGAAAGCATTTCTTTTATCTTCGTGTCTAATTATCTTAAATTTTATACCTTTTTGTTTAAGCTCTG
>Ga0209335_10006236_pt1 | contig 10706 bp, 15 predicted proteins | sample COG_09_FD_184753 | JGI IMG/M metagenome (GOLD analysis project Ga0209335, IMG submission 184753) | Pelagic Microbial community sample from North Sea - COGITO 998_met_09 (SPAdes) (version 2) | ecosystem: Environmental > Aquatic > Marine > Neritic zone/Coastal water | place: Helgoland, sampling...
TAAAATCTGTTGACTGGAAAGCTCATAGTTCAATTTATTAAATAAAAACTTGCTTTGTTCTAGTTGTGTCACGCCTGCGAATTGTACCAACCAAAAGAGAAGGTACAAAATCAAGGCAATTGAAGCACCAATGATCCACCACGCATTAGGAATAATAAAAAAGCCCGAGCAGAGGGAAAAATATATCAGAAAAACCCACCACTGCTGTTTTAGGACCCCTACTAAGGCCAAGCCAATATACTTCCCGGTAGCCAATTGATATTTTTTAGTTCTTACGATCATTATTTTAAATTGCTTTTAAACTCATATCTAAACTTTTATAAGAATGGGTCAATGCACCAACGGAAATATAGTCGACACCTGTATCAGCAATTTCCGAGATAGTCATTTCGGTGATTCCTCCTGACGCCTCTGTCTCATATTTCCCATCAATCATGGCAATACCTTGTCTTATCTGAGACGGAATCATGTTGTCGAGCATAATACGTTCGACACCTCCTTCTTTTATAACCTCCTTAAGTTCTTGCAAACTACGCACTTCAATTTCTATTTTTAATTTTTTTTTGGATTTTTCTAAATAAGACTTTGTAGATCTCAAGGCCTTAGTAACACCTCCAGCAAAATCTATGTGATTGTCTTTCAAAATGACCATATCGTAAAGGCCAAAACGATGATTAGTACCTCCTCCAATTTCTACTGCCCATTTTTCAGCGATTCTAAAATTAGGAGTCGTTTTTCTGGTGTCTAGTAATTGAGCAGGGGAATTCCTAATCAATGATTTTAAATAATGAGTATACGTTGCGATCCCGCTCATGCGCTGCATACAGTTTAAAACCAATCGCTCTGCGCTAAGCAATTGGAGGGCATTTCCAGATACCTTAAAACCCACCTCTCCTTCATGAATAGTGTCCCCATCTTTTTTGTATGACTCAAATAGTAGATCTTTGGAAAATACATCAAAAATGATTTGCGCCATTTCCATCCCTGCAACAATTCCTTCTTGTTTAAATAATAAATGCCCCTGAGCTTGTGTTCCTTCAGGAATACATCCCAAAGAAGTATGATCTCCATCTCCATGATCTTCCTTCATAGCGTTCCGGATGAACTCGTGCAACTTCTCTTCTGTTAAGTAGGCTGGATACATAAATTAAAATTAGTCTTTCTTGTTAATCCCTTGAGAAGGATAAGGTAGATAAATAATATTTGCCGTCTTTTTCTTTAAATAACAAATAAACTCGGTATTGTTCTCCTGTTTTCGCCTTATAAACACCCATTCTATAGAGCAGGCCATTGGTCACATTAGCGGGAGTGGTATATTCAAAAGATAATGCCTTATGGTTATTAAAAAAAGTTTTTAATGCTTTTTCAGCCGCTGCTTTGTCGGTCAGGATAAGAGACTCTCCTACTAATTGCAATTTAAAAGGCATATGCAAGCGGCTTACAACTTCTTTAGAAATATTGGTACTTAGGGCAATCCCTATATCTTCTAACATTTGATCCTGGCCTAAACTTTGGTTAAAAAAAATAAAATTTAGTACATAACCAATCAACACATTTCTCATTTTGATCAAAAGGAAATTAAAATTGCTTAAACGTAAGCGTAAATTACAAAAAAATTACTTAGAGGAGCAAGCAGTTCCTTTATATTTGCCCTATGGATAAACGTGTGATCTTAATGATTTTGGATGGCTGGGGCATAGCCACAGATAAAGAAGTTTCTGCCATCGATGCCGCCGATACCCCCTTTATCGATAGCCTGTATAAGAAGTATTCGCACAGCACCCTCGAAGCTTCAGGCATTGCTGTTGGACTTCCCAAAGGACAAATGGGCAATTCCGAAGTAGGCCACATGAACTTGGGCGCTGGCAGAGTCGTTTATCAAGATCTTGTAAAAATCAATATTGCTGCAGAAGAGGGTAGCCTTGGTGAAGAAAAAACCTTGGTTGAGGCCTTTGATTATGCCAAAGAAAACCAACGTGCTATCCATTTTATAGGCCTAGTTTCGGACGGGGGTGTTCATGCTCATTTAGATCACCTCAAAGTATTAATTCAGGCTGCCCATAAACATAAATGTTCAAAGGTATTTGTTCATGCATTTACCGATGGTCGAGATTGCGATCCGAAAAGTGGTTTAGGATTTATCAATGACCTATCAGCGCACTTAAAAAATTATGTAGGGTCCGTCGCCTCTATAGTAGGTAGGTATTATGCAATGGATAGAGATAAAAGATGGGAACGCATTAAGGTTGCCTACGATACCTTAGTTAAGGGCATAGGTACAAAAACAACAGATGTCACCGCAGCTATTGAAGCCGCTTATGCTAAAGACGTTACAGATGAATTCATGCATCCTATCATTGCGACAGATGCCTCTGGGCAGCCCAGGGCAAAAATTAAAGAAGGCGATGTCGTGATATGTTTCAATTTTCGGACTGATAGAGGTAGAGAGATCACTGAAGTGCTCACTCAACGTGATTTCCCTAATGAAGATATGTATAAACTGCCTTTGCACTATCTCACCATGACCAGCTATGATGACTCCTATCAAAACGTTAAAGTCATCTTTAGAAAAGATAATTTATCCAATACTCTGGGAGAAGTCCTGGAAAAGGCGGGAAAGCATCAAATTAGAATTGCTGAGACAGAAAAGTACCCCCATGTTACTTTTTTCTTTTCAGGAGGTAGAGAAGACGCCTTCAAAGGTGAAAAAAGACTGCTCTGCCCCTCTCCTAGGGTGGCTACTTATGATTTACAACCCGAGATGAGCGCTGGGGATATAGAAAAGGCTATTATTCCAGAACTGGAGCAGCAATGGGCTGATTTTGTTTGTTTGAATTTTGCTAATCCGGATATGGTTGGTCACACAGGCGTGTTTCAGGCTGCCATTAAAGCTTGCGAAACGGTAGATCATTGCGTCGAACAAGTAGTTGCTACGGCCCTAAAAAAGGGGTATACCACGCTGATCATCGCAGATCATGGTAATTCAGATTATATGGTCAATGACGACGGTAGCCCTCATACGGCACACACCACCAACTTGGTGCCTTTTATCGTCGTGGATCCTGATTTCTCATCCCCTGTAAAACATGGAAAACTTGGAGATTTAGCCCCAACTATTTTAAAATTAATGGGACTTGAAATTCCCAAAGAGATGACTGGGGAGCTCCTTTATTAATATGAAATATCTATTTTACTCAACTATTTTACTTTGTGTGTATGGTTGCACTGGCCCCCAAGAAAGGTTTAAGTCAGAAAAATATTTCTCCATCGATTCCTTGATCTTCGCACAAATTTCCTTACTCAAATCAAACCAAAACGCCTTGACCAAAACCGTTCAAATCGGTGAGAATATAGAAACTCGATCGTTCTCAGCTGACGCTATAGACTGGGAAAGTGAACTTAAAATTTTCAGCCTCTTAGAGCTCAATAAATCAAAATTTGTGGGCTCCATAAATGCAGAAACGGACCTTAAAAGCACTTCTTATCGCCCAAAAAAAGACGCTCTTATGTCAATTAAATTTCTTAAGATCACCAAAGATAAAGGTCAGGTAAAAACCATTGATGGCTACTTTTTGGATGATGACGCTGAAGTCATTTATACTTCACAAAGAAATTTGAAAATGAATTTTAACAACGGTTTATTGACCTCTTTTGAAATTGTGGGCACTCAAAAGGTGCTCTTAACGAATACTACCCAATTCATGATCAAGGGATGCATCATTTAATGCATTCTTCGTGTTCTTTATTACGTTCGACAGGCCTAAAAGGCCAACGCACACCCGGCGGTAAATCTAACACAGGCCCTTTTTCATAATCAAAAAGCAAGCCCCCCTCGTCATCCTGATCATTTATATTGAATCGCCTAATGACATTCGTTGACCCCCTGTATATAATCACTAAAAGAATTCCATAAGTAAGCAAGCAAAGCAATAAATCAATATAAAATGGATGCATCCCCTTAAATTAACTTTATTTTTCTAAAAAAATTGGAAAAAGGGTCATTAATCATTACCCCGTTGAAAGAAAATAAGCCCATGATTTGAGAAAAGATTATTTAAAACCAATCGCATTCCCTTTCCAACCATTGTGCTTTAAATCATCGTTGTGCTGTAATACGGCATCCTCCAATGATTTTCTATAGTCATTCAATTTACTCGCTACTTCTTCGTCAAAGGCACCAATAATTTTTGCTGCCAAAATCCCAGCATTTTTAGCGCCATCTAGAGCAACTGTTGCTACCGGAATTCCGCCGGGCATTTGCAAAATGGAGAGCACTGAATCCCAACCGTCTATTGAATTTCTTGATTTGATAGGAACTCCGATGACCGGTAAACTCGTCAAAGAGGCCACCATGCCGGGTAAATGCGCGGCCCCTCCAGCTCCTGCTATAATGACTTTTAGGCCTCGTTCTCTAGCACTCTGGGCATATGCTACCATTCGCTTAGGGGTCCGATGTGCTGACACAATCCTTACTTCTGACGCTAGACCAAGTATTTCCAAAATTTCTGCTGCTTCGGACATAATGTTCAAATCCGATTTGCTGCCCATAATAATTCCTACTTTTGAATCGCTCATGCTTTGACTTTTAAAATGTTTTTTATTTGATTAGCGGATGCTTTCAGTGTGGACATGTCTTCATTTGTAATGGTAACATGGCCCATCTTTCTGAAAGGTCTCGTTATTTTTTTACCATAGAGATGGAGGTGTACTCCTGGCATTTGCATCGCTTCAGATAGTCCCTCATAGATGGCGCTACCTGTATGGTTGGGTGCTCCCAACAAATTGACCATAGCCGCAGGAATCAACATCTGGGTAGTTCCCAACGGCAGATTAAGCACTGCCCTTAAATGCTGTTCAAATTGTGACGTTTGATTGGCCTCTATGGTGTGGTGCCCGCTGTTATGGGTCCGGGGCGCCACTTCGTTGACCAGTAATCTACCCTCACGGGTCAAAAACATCTCTACGGCCAATAATCCCACCATGCCCAATTTAGTTATCACTTCGACAGCCAATGCTTGGGCCTTAGCCTCAATCTTCTTTGTAAGATCCGCAGGTGAAAATAAAAATTCTACAAGGTTTGCCTCTGGGTGAAAGGACAATTCCACTGACGGATACGTCGCTACCTCTCCTCGCTCATTTCGCGCAACAATGACACTGATTTCTGTTTGAAAATCAATGCATTTTTCCAAAATACCCGGTCGATCGAAAGCTTTATGGGTATCGGCAGCGGTTCTGATCATCTGAACACCACGGCCATCATAACCCTCTGTTCCTAGCTTGTGCACAGCAGGGATCATTTCTAAATAATTCAATACATCCGCTTTAGATTCTGTCAATACAAAATCAGCTGTCGGTATCCTCATAGATCTGTAAAAATTCTTTTGCTTGCGTTTGTCTTGAATGAGCTCAATGATGTGGGGTTGTGGAAAAACTTTGATGCCGGTAGCCTCTAATTCCTTTAGTGCTTCAATGTTTACATTTTCAATTTCGATCGTAATCAAATTCTTATCCTGACCAAAACGCATGACATCCTCGTAATCCGTCAACTTCCCCACCGTGAAATGTTGTACCAAATGAGCACAAGGCGCGTTGGGATCTGCATCCATGATCGCAACCTCAAGATTGAGATCCATGGCAGACTGTAGCAACATACGGCCGAGCTGACCTCCTCCCAATAAACCAATTTTGTAATCCGAGATTTCTTTTTGCATCGTACTGCAAAGATGGTAAAATTGAAATAAATGGACCGCCCTATCCCTATAATTAAGTCCAAAATCAGGATGAGACATTTATTTTATGCAGAAAAATACAGATTAACTCGTGTTTAAAAAAATATCCATTGGCTTTAAATCGACTGAACTCTGTTCTCAAAAAATCATTCGCTTGTAAGTCACAGTTACTATATTTGAACTAATTTTAAAATAATCTCGTTCGTTAAATAAAGTTTTTTTTAAATGCCCTACTTTTTATAATTCGGACAATAAAATGATGCCCTACCTCGAAGCTTTTTTAAATACTTTTAATGGAAGTTTGTATTGGACTTGGAAATCGATAATCGGAGAAGTTCCTTGGTTCCAAAATTATTTTTGGGGGATTATCATCATATCCTTGCTCGTTTGGGGTTTAGAAATAGTCTTTCCTTGGCGTAAGCATCAAGCAATCATTCGAAAAGACTTTTGGTTGGATGTATTCTATATGTTTTTCAATTTTTTTGTTTTTTCGATTGCGGTCAGTGGTTTTTATGCTCTGCTCACCGTTTTTTTTAATGACTTAAATATCCCTCTCACCCAACTCGTCCTGATCGATTTAGCTGATCTTCCTCAATGGGCTCAATTGCTCTTATTTTTCGTAGTTTTAGATTTTGTGCAGTGGCTCACACACATGTTATTACACAAATATTCTTTTTTATGGCAATTTCACAAAGTGCATCACAGCGTCAAAGAAATGGGATTTGCTGCACACATGCGATACCATTGGATGGAAAACATCCTCTACAAACCCCTTAAAACTTTTGCCGTAATGATTTTAGGAGGCTTTGAGCCTCAACAAGCTTTTGTAGTACACTTTATGACCATCATGATAGGTCATCTAAATCATGCCAATATTAAACTTACTTGGGGCATCTTCAAATACCTCTTTAATAATCCAGTAATGCATTTATATCACCATGCCAAAACCATTCCTACTGGAAAAGTGGGAGTCAATTTTGCCATCAGCCTCAGCCTCTGGGATTATCTGTTTAAGACCAATTACATCCCTGAGGACAGCGGTGAGGCTCCCTTGGGGTTTCCGGAAGACGAAACCTTTCCCAAAAGTTTTGTAAAGCAACAGCTTCACGGGTTTAAAAAAGAGTGATATTCAACTCGGTACATGCTCTACTCCTATGAGCATAGAAATAAAAAAAGAAAGCCTCTAGCAAAATCAAAGGTGACATAAATAACACAAAACTGACAACGTTGAAAAAGATTTACTCTTTAGCTATTCTATTGATAAAAAAGGAAACAATCATGTATTTATGTTCGCTCAAGAAGGAGGGTTAATGGTAGATGCTTGTGAAACAATTGCTCCAGCAAATCTTTACATTGAAGGCCTTGAAACTTCCTTCGTTCGTATAGAACATAAGAACATTAAGCTCGATAATATCAGCCCCTCAAAATTAGTAAAAGGCATTGTTACTACTCAGAAAAGAGTTACGATTCTGATGAGTGCTACGGCAATGGTCGCTATGCCTATTTTATGGAAACCTATCCTGACATCACGCAAAAGGCTCCATAAAAAATGACGGCCTCTTATTTGGGCATAAGCCCTAAAGCCTTGAGCAGCATAAGAAAAGAATTATTGATCCATTGGTAATTGCTTTCCCTTTCTTTATCTACATCAATGCTTTTATAGATTAAGGCCATCATCTTTGACTCTTAAAACAAAAAGTTATGGATACTACCATTTGGGTTTTTCAAGGAATATTAGCAGTACTTACGCTCTTTATCGGGGTTTTGAAACTAGCCACTACAAACAAAAAATTTAAGACCCTCGGAAGGGGTCGCGTGGATTGGGTAGATTCGTTGCCCAGTATCTAGATTAAAATCATCGGGGTTGTGGAATCCTTGATTGGTTTTGGTTTAACACTTCTTCAAATACTAAATATCGCTGTTTGGTTAACTCTATTGGCCGCTTTGGGTGCGCGACGTGCACCATGATCGGTGCCATTGTGTTGCACATTCAAAGAAAAGATGGTGCTGAAGCCATCGCAACTATTCTTTTCATTATTGCTTTGGACGTTTTTGTTGCCTACAGCAGGTCGGGACTTATGTGATAATTGTTTCAAGATTGCTGAAATTCCTTAATATCATGGACCCCTCTTCGAGAAACGGTCTCTACATAAATAATATGGATTAGCCGAAAAGAGTCACGATAAAGGGTTAAGGCAGTTTACTTTCCCTCCGGATCCGTTTCTTTTCCGTCTGCTTAAATTTGGTCGATCGAATCAAATATGATCGGTTATAATTTTAAAAGTTGGCTAATTATCATTGGATTTCAATACGCCTATACTCCATGTAATCGCAATAGATAGGGGCCTGATCCCGTACACCAATATCAAGATAATCCGCAGAGAAAGGCCCAAGTATTGATCACTCACATCATAGCCAAAAAGCGCTGATAAAACCAGATACTCCAAAATTAAAGCTCCAAGAACCCCTGCCCCTATAAGAATTTCTCTAGCCAAAAACTTTTTCATATAATCGTAATATAATAATTTGTTTTGAAAAGCCCTCGTGGCATGCAGTGCGATCATTCATTTTTAATCTAGAGAGAATATTTTCATAATATGAGAGGAAAAGATCATACTCTTTTTAGTCTGATATTTATAAGCGATTACCCTTACTGGACAGTTCCAATTGATTTACTCACCGTTATTTACTCTGACATCTAATGGCACCTCACCAATCATCATAAAGGACTCCTGGCTCATTAATGCTTTTTTTCCAAGCATCAATTATATAGATAAAATTAGATTCAACTCTACTTTGTAGCTGTGCCATGCGTTTACTCGTTAAATGTTTTCCTCGACAATAATACAACTCAATCGCAGAGGTTATGGTGCTGGACTGCCTTCCATAAGCCCCTTTCTTTTTTTTCTGAAGCCGATAACTTTCAATGTTTTCAATAATCATTCTTGCGCTATCATCTTTAGCTAAAATAGTTATCCTAAAATCTATCCACCTATCCATGCTGAAAGACGCATAAAGTTCAAAACTAGACGCCCCTACAAGTCTATCACCACGTTCCAGTTCATGTGCATAAGATGGTTTTTTAGTGCATCGATGAGTCCATGAAAACTCAAATTAATAATTTGCTTTTTTTGATAATCCCTCAAATTTGATTACGGTATCTATGGTGATGAGCTGCTTTTCAAAATCAAAATTGAATAAACGTGTGGCTTGAGGCGATTGGGAACGTGCGAAAAATCCTGTCAACACAAAAGAAATTATTATTACGGGTTTCATATAATGCAATAATAGTCATTATTTTTCTATGGAAAATAACATCCCCCTTAGGCGAGCAACCTCCCTACACGACACGAAGTCGATCCGGACGACGAAATCCTATAAATGTTCAATTGTCGTCTAAAATGGACTTATATCAAGATGGGGTCACAAAAAATTCTGATTTATTGAAGTCGAAAAGCGCATCATACCGATATTTCGTTGTTATTTTAGGCGATCATATGGATTCTTGCATAAGATTAGACACGGATATTTTATTCCTCTACTCTAGGTGGGTGGACATTTATTAGACTCTTTACCCTTGTAATGGTGCAATAAAATGACAATCGTGAAATAGTGGCTCAAGTGGGTTTAGATACCTGAGAGATGGATCTTCTTGATTCGATACAATGTATTATTTTGATAGGTCAGATGTATCCAGAAAAAAAAAGAGGCTTATGCCCCTCCTTCATAAACATTCCTATCAAAATACATCTTCTTTATCAGCATTAGTGCTCCAGAGACTAAAGATGACCCAGATTTGCCGTTAGGTAAGGATTGGTTGGGTGAGAACTCAGGGACTTGCGACCTTTTATATGAGACATGAAGTTTTTAACTCAAAAAACTCTTTAAACTAAATCCACGCTCATACTATTGATCTTGAGATCCATAACAGTTCTTTACGCAATAATCACATTGGGCTAATTTGGGATGAATTAGTAATCAGTAAAGAAGAGACCTCATTCGGTAAACTATAATTATTCTCTGGAAATCAAGAATTCTCACTCGTTTGTTTTGGCATATTCGTATTCTTTCATGGGGCTATATTATTCCTCTTAATAAATCGAGCATTAAGCTCCATGAATATTGTAAAAACCGTTCAATGCAAATGAAAACGATTAAAAGATATTGAAAAAAGTTGCCCTTTTGTTTGCAAAAAAAAGAAGTCGGGGTCACTGAACTAATTTGATTATTTATCTCATTTTTTCAGTTTAGGTATTGTCCCCTTATTGGGATCGCAAAATGTCCTGCTTGTATCCCAATCTTTACGGTTGGTGATTAATTCTTTATGATTGAGATAGTATTTATCGTGGTTATAAGATTGTGCCTTCCCGTCTTTGGTCTGGTAGGTAAGTAGCAATCTGCGTCCCAACCAAGCTTCATTGATGATGAAATGATCTGTCTGTTTGGTTTCCAAGATAACCCATGGAGGTAATGGACTTTCTGAGGGCACACTAAAAAGCCCTTCCTCAGTCCATGAGGATTCTTCTTTTTCAAGCCAGCGATTGTTGTACTCTACCACTTTATCATGATCATAGGCCAACGCAATCATATATCCCTCCTGATTGATGATGCAACTGATGATCTGACCTTTCCCCAACCACTTTTTATCCAACTGGAAATGCTCTTTTTCTTCTGCCATTGTATTTATGCTTTAATACCAAACTTATTAAATTTCTGATTTCTTTCACCAAGTTTATTTTATTTTTCAAAGGAATATTTGATAATTTAACACTTTGTACTTAGCTGATTTTATAAAAGGCACTTAATTGTACTTTTTAAAAACTGCCATCAGGCAACATTTGGGTAGGGACCCTACTATTCATCACTCGAAACCACATTGGAGGAACCAATGCCAAAAGCATGGCCGCAGGGTAACCAAAAGGAAGCTGTGGACTTTCTTCTTTATGTTCTAATACTTGATACTTCTTATTTGACTTG
>Ga0209335_10006237_pt1 | contig 10704 bp, 6 predicted proteins | sample COG_09_FD_184753 | JGI IMG/M metagenome (GOLD analysis project Ga0209335, IMG submission 184753) | Pelagic Microbial community sample from North Sea - COGITO 998_met_09 (SPAdes) (version 2) | ecosystem: Environmental > Aquatic > Marine > Neritic zone/Coastal water | place: Helgoland, sampling...
TCGCCGCCCATTCCCGCAAATAAACTAATCGCTGTTGGTGATTTAGGCATTGTTGCTGGCTCTATTACCTCATTATTTTTAATCAATTTTTTATTAATACACTTACTGCTCTTATTCGCCATTATTAAATATAGCGCATGTTCCTTTAGTTCATTTTGGGCTGTTAATATCTTAGTGTGTTATATAATGTAAAATTGAAATACGGAGTAAGTCCTGGTTATTTACCACAATCAAGATGGCATCGCAGCGAGAATCAAAACGCGCATTTGTTATTGCCAATTATCTCAATGATCCTAATAATCCCGGCTGGTCTGCGCTTATGAAGCGCTACGAATTACCTGACAACATTAAATGGACTTCTGGTGATGGTGTGTTTAGGAGCGATGGATCCCTAGGAAAGAAATATAAATTCTACCGTTTCTGTCAACATACAGGAAATCTGGAACATTGTATTAATTCTAGTAATTGTTGGAAGGATATTGGTATCACCGATGAAGAGAAAGAGATGATTAGGGGGATACACAGCTCTTTAACTTGGGAGAAAGGAGGAACTACGATTGAATACGTTAAATTCTTTGGACAAGTAGAAGAATCAGTCGTTTCATATCCACCACTCAGACCAAATTTGATTGCTCTTATGACTGCTCCTGGTAGGTGTTGTGATAGTTGTGGGACAGTTGAGAACCTACAATGCGACCACAAAAACGACCTTTATAACGATCCTAGGATGTTTAATATGGCCGAGCAAACCGAAGACGATGTTCAAACTCTTTGCGGTAGTTGTAATTCATCCAAAGCCAGGGCGAAACAAAAAATGGTGGCGGAAGATAAGCGCCAGCCACCACCATTCAATAGATATAGGGAAGGCGTATACGGAGTCAAGTATACTGAAGGAAACGATACTCTTGATCAGAACGACCCTAATTGGTATAAAGGAACCTATTGGGGCGGTTGTTTGGACTATATTAAAAATACTACCATTGGCGCTGGTCAGCTCACTATGTAAATATGTTTATTATATAACTAAATATAAATTGTATAATAAATAACGACGATTTTAGATAAATATTTTTTTAATTTCCTTTGCGATTGCGCGGGATAGACCACAGGGAACCGCGTTTCCTAGTTGTACGAGAACCGACGATTTTGTCCCCTTGAACATATAGTCATCTGGAAAACTTTGTAACCGTGCCAATTCTCGTGGAGTCATTACGCGGTCCTTTTCGTAGTGGACGAAGACACCACCGTGGTTTTCCTTTACGGTGTTGGATGGCTTATCGGGCGAGCACCGGAAGAACGCCTCGGTATATTTCTTATTAACGCTTTCGCCCACCTTCGTATTCTTAATCTTTTGTGTAAAATCTTCACTGTGTTTGGTATAAATGTGGTGCGATTCCTTATTTTCTGGCGACTCTTTTAGATCGTCTATCGCCTCTTTAACTGTCTGATGCTTCTTTTTACCATCGCTTCCGTCGGCATTGTGCGTTTTTTCGGGATATGTTATCTTTTTATCATCAATATCATTCCTAACACCAATAAATATTACGCGCTCCCTGTTCTGAGGAACTCCAAAGTCGCTCGCTTTTAATAGCTTCATCTCTACCTTATATCCGATGTCTTTGAATTTATCTTTGATAATGTCTGTCACTTTCATTCTAAATTTGCCAAGATCGGATGCCATTTTTTTTATATTCTTCTTCGTTTCTTTAATATTAGCCTCGTTTTCCATATACTCCTCGCTCTCCTGAGCCGCTGGTTTGGCCTCCTCTACGAGCGGAGGAGGCGATACGTCGCTGGTTTTGGCCTTCTTTGCTTTAGGGTCGGTCTCAGGCTCGACGGTGGCTTTGGGGTCGGGCTCTGGTTCGGCGGCAGCTTTGGGATCGGGCTCGGCTGCGGCCTTGGCCTCGGACTCGGCCTTACTGTTATGAAATACGAGGTTCTTCTTTAGTTCGGCATACTTGATTTTGTCGGCCTCTAGTTTGTAGTATTTATCGGCCAACTTCTTCTCCGCCTTCGTGAGATTTGGCTTATCGTGCATTATGGTCAGAATCCCCTTCACATTCTCCATAATAAACACTTTTGGCTTTAATTCATTCACGACGGCCACGTAATCGTTGAACAGTTGGCCGCGCGGGTCGCGTGAGTTTCGGTGACCGGACATTGAATACGCAACGCACGGAGGTCCACCCAATATAACATCACACTCCACTTCCTCATTAAAACAGTCGTAAATCTGCTTCTTAATTTCGGGCTTCGTAATGTCTCCGGGGATGACCGTTGTGTCGGCGAAATTAAGCTCATACGAACCCGCTATGACAGCTTCCAACTCATTCGCACAAACCATAGTAAAGCCTTCTTTGTGAAATCCGTGTCCTAGACCACCACAACCCGCAAATAGTTCAAGACAATTAATTTTGGTCGCCATAGTGTAGATTAATATAATAATATATATTTAATCAATTTTATTTGATAATATAAAACTGGCGATATATTTATGAAATTCAATAGGATCGTGCCAATATGTTCCGTCCATAGGATTTATATCCTCTGGGTTATACGTTTCATCGCCTTTAATAAAATCAATATTGTAAGGTGCAAGCGAAGGAATGTTGGTTGCTCCAAAACGCTTATTTGTAGCCTTTGTATTTTTATAAACTTGGCGTTTTTGAAGATTACAGTGATTACATAGACATTGAAAATCGTCAATAGTCTGGGTTTTTGCAATAAGAACGCGCATATCGTTATATGAATCATTTTTGTGATCAATTATTAAATCCGAATTACTACCACAAACTACGCAGCCTGTTTTAATATGATACTTTCTTATATCTGGACGAATAGGACGAGTTGCGTTGCGAAGTAAATCATCGTTAAAACCATTTGTTTTTAATGCAATTACCTTTCTATGTTTACCACGTTTAGTTTCCCAATTAAAACGTTTATCTCCAAAATATATACCATTGCGACCATCACCATTATTACCCCAATCCAAACCCGTGCCTTCCCATTCAGAACGTTCTATCCATACAGATATACCTAACTCATTTGGTTTGAAAATTTTATCAACTAAAAGTTGTTTTTTTGTTTTTTTAGGTTGTTTTTTATTATCTTGCGTGATAGTCGAATTCGGTTTATTATCATCCAATGTATTTGCAGTGGACTCAATATCATCATGATTAATTGTTAATTCTTTATCATTCACGTTTTCTATAATTATATTTGCTTTTTCTCTTGTATCGGTGTTAGTATTATCCGTTCTATTCGAAGATGGTGGTTTTGTTTTCAGTTTAACTCTTTTAACCTTTTTAGTAGTTTTAATTGAAGATGGTGATTTTCTTTTAGTTGATGGCGATGGATTAAGTGAAGACATTATATTAAGAGAAGACATTATATATATTATCTTGTGTAATAATTATAACTTTTATTCAATTTTCTAACATTTTAAGAAAAAATGGGTTAATACCCTGCCAATATCCATTTACCTATACATTACCTCGTCATCCTCTACTCTCCGTCGCTTGAGTCGCTGTCGCTATCCGATTCGTCGTCGCTGTCATTCTGTCCGCTTTGAATGATGGCGATGTAGACAATTCTCTTGAGCGCGTGGTCATACATACACCGGTCTAAAAGGTCCCTCATTCTGTTGACGATTGCTTCGTGGCTGGGAGTCGTCGTATCGTTCCATCTCGCCGAGCTGTAATCGTCGAATTTATCCTCGATATATTCATACGCTCTTATGAGGTGGACGCGCTTGAAAATGTTGTGGACATCAATCTTATATACGTAGTTGTGAGGGTCTTTGGGATAGTCCGTATCCTCCTCCAACTCGTTGAAGCAGCGCATCTTGTTGATGAACTCCTCCATCGTGATGAGCTCCTCGTTACACTCCTCGTGCGGGCGGGTCAATGCGGACGATACCATATTGCTTGGTTGCTTGCTCGGTTGTTGGGTGCCTTCCGCTACAATGTGGCGTCCCGTTTCAATTTTATACGCGATGGTTATCTAGCTGTAGATTTATATGGAATGGGTTCTGAAAGTAAATGATATTCTCTCTTGTTTAACACGTTTTTCGATTGGAATTTCATGGGTAAACTCCTTTTGAAAGTTACCGCCCATTTGAAGCATCAGTCCCGAGACGAGGTTGAAGTCTGTTTTGAGTTTTTTATCTTTTTTACTGCGAATTCTGAATTTGCGAGTTGAACCAAAGGATATTGACACTACGCCAGCGGTTTTATGTAGATTTTGCTCATCATCACTATGGGCCGAAATGTAATCTTCTCCGCTTTTATATTTATTTACAAGGATTCCATTATAATTTGCGTTATACTTAGTATTTACGTAACTCAATATTTCCTTTAACGGTTCAGTCATCGGTTTTGAGTCAGCGCGTTGATTTGAATAGTAATACCCGACGCTTTCATCGCTGAAAAATCCTACGCACCGACGTTGTTTACAAACACGACCATATATTACGATTTCTGGATATTCATTTAATGAATTTTCCACGTCACCAACACATTTATATAAGAGATTTGTATCGGGAAACATATCTACGAGAATAAACGAGCCGTTTTCACTCATCGCATTCACCGCTTCCTGACTTTTCCTATTATCTTCAATACCACTATTCTGTGTTGCTTCTTGATTGCCCGCCATTTCCGAACTGAACATTTTTGTGTGCTATCTATATAATATCCTTTTTTCTTTCAATTTTATATCGTGCTGTATTGTGGTATATGAAAGAAAAAATTGGGTTAATACCCTGCCTTCTTTCTGCTGTTATTTTTCAGCTGCCGATTAATATTACGTAATACTTATAACCCTCCTCCCAGACGCCATCCAACTTGTTAGTCTATTGGATATACACCGCTTGTGAATACTTCTTAATTAGTTCGTATTCAATCGGTAGATTAACTTCACAGTTTTCGTTATATTTGCGAACATTACACTGCCCTTTGATCTTACTCAGGAGATTCAGTTCCCTTAGATCGTAAAGATTCTTGTAGTGGATTTCATGAGCCCATTCTTCATCGCCGACCCAACCCATTTCTTCATTGGTGCGCCTTCTTTCATTTTTCCTTACAAAGGACGCCACTGCGATAATCTGCTTTCCTTCGCCGTTGCTAATGAACCACATACGGTCCTTCTCAATGATATCTCTAAATCCATGGTTTCTATTTGTCGCCCACGTGTGAAGGTTAGACGAGCGCCAGAAGTTTTCCCCGTCGCCCACGCTAAAGAGGTAATCGGTATAATCTTGTGTGGCCATTGCTTGTTGTTTGTGTGTCTTATATGATAACCTATCAAACCATTTCAATTTTATTTAACACGTCGCAAGTTGGCTCAATCATAACGGATAGCGTGATTATGATTAGTAGATTAAAACCAAAATTTACGTTTGATTGTCCGCCTCTTCTTTTTATTTTTGGGTTTTTTAATAGTTTTTCTATTAATGACTTTGCCGGCATTGTTGGATTTCTTGGTCTTATTGTCAGGCGAATTGGATTTAGATTTGGGTTTTGAATAGGTTTTGGCTTTATTAGTGAACATAGGGTGTTTGAAGAAATCTGGTTTAAACATTGTAAATATTCTCCAGTCAATGCGAAAGTTACCAAAAGATAAACTTTTCAAAATATCGTTAAAATTTTTACTTAATAATGCGCTTCTTATCTGTTTACCTTCTCTTTCATTTGTTATTTTAATACCTATTGCCTCTTGTGTTATACCATAATATCCGTTATAATCTACAACAACTTCATTTATCCCACTTTCACCAAAAATTACTTTTGGAACACCAAACATTTTTGTCGGTTCTCTAACCGGTGGATTTCTTGTAGATGTATAAAAATATCTAACTCCCTTAGCTGGTGTTGAATGAACTAATTTATATTTATATTCTGTTGTTTTTTCTGAACTGACCCATTTTTTATCAGTTCCAAATGTGTTTCTACTATATATTACATCTACTGATTTGTCGTTAGTTTTCAAAAGTGGTTTAATAACGTTAATATTGTAATTAGGTAAGAATTCCCACTCCTTTAAATTAATATCGTATTCTACGCCTAATTCATCTTTGATTATTGTATTACTGTTTGATTTATGTTTTTTTATAACATACCAATCATATCGTGTTCCCGCATTAAATACCTTATTACCATCATCAGTATTGTGTATTTCCAAATACTTCATCATATTATCGTGTGTCATAAGTTTAAATAAACCCTTATTTTTTGAGTTTTCACTTTCTGGCTTTCGCCACCCAGCTGGATGTACGAACACTAAATACGCATTTTGTTTCAACGTTTCTAGTGAAGTTTTGACAAAATATGGCCAGAGCGAATTACCACCACCCTTTTTACCATCATTTTCTTGAGAATCATTAAATGGCGGATTACCCATAATTACATCGAACTTTTCTACACCAAATTCATCTTTGATTATTGGATTGACTTTTTTGTAATCCTCGCTCAAGAAACTCATACAAAGTATGTTTGCGTCTTTACCAAATATTTTACGCGATATTTTCACATTTTTAGGATTTAGTTCAACCATATAAAGCATATTTTTAATGATATGTTCGCTGCGTTTACTCAAAGGAACTGAATCTAACTCCTTCATTAGTTTAAAATAAACGATCATCGGGAAATTACCAATACCATTCGCGGGGTCCAACCATTTATAGTCTTTTTTTTTCCACACACTTTTGGGCAATTTACCTAACATTTCTTTTATCAAGTCGGGTGGAGTAAAAACTTCTCCAAATTCCTCCTTTTCTTGGGTTTTGATTGCAAGATTTTTAATTATATAATCATTAATTTCATTTTCATTCAGTTCCGTAATTAACGGACCCTTTTTATTTTTCATCTCTTGTATTATAGTGCTAAATTTATTTTCTAGAGATTGATATAACATATTATTACTCTTCATTTGATTCTCAATAATATCAAGTATCTTATTCAGAATTTTCTTATCATATATGTATTTTCCATCTATATTTCCCGGTGAATTTAGATAACAATCTATTATGTTAGATTCATTTACATTTGAACAATTACAATAATCGGTAAATTTTTCTATTTGGTCTTTTGTAATTCTTATACAATCATTGAGTGTACCACAATCATTAATCTCATCTGAAAATATTGCCAATAATGATACAAGGGATGGTATGTGTTCCGCCAACAATTCTGTTAAATTATCTTCGTAATATTCGTCGCTATTGTCTTCTGTCTTCTCTTCTTCGGCAGCATCATCTTCTGATTGGGTAGTTTTATTCTGTAAATCCGATTCTCTTGCAAGAACACTCATGTCCTTATCACCTTTTTTAAGATTTATTTGTATTTTATTTTGTTTATTTGATTTTAACTTTAACAATTTTGCTAATTCTCGTAGCTCTTCTTGATTGGTAGATTGTGCTAATGCTTTTTTTATAAGATTACTTAACGTTTTACCACTAGACAAATATGTTAAATAACCTTCGTTTGTTAATTTTAATTGCTCTATTAATTTATTATATAACTGAATGTCTTTGCCTCCCTTACTTTCAATTAAATTCAATCCATTATAATTAAATGAAAATAAAAGCGTCTGTAAATATTCTACTTGTTCTTTTGTTGTTTTCTTATTAGTTTTATCTCCATACACCATTCCATATTCATATAAAAATTCGATTGACCGTTGTATATTGAGGTCTACGTAATATCCGTATTTTTTTAGGTCTGGCTTCACTCTCTCTGTTAATACGCGAAACATTGTTTGATAATTTACATCAATTGATTTTATTGTATCAAAATTGAACGCGACGTCGGCACATGGAAGACTAATACCTAATCTTAATTTTGCCCCTGTTAAAATTATTACACTGTGACCATTTTTATATGATTGCTTTTCAAAATTTTTAATTTGTTGTGCTAAACTACCGGTTTTATTATCATATAGTTTTATCCTCACGTTATCTCCCTTTTCATATTTTTTGAAAATATTTTTAGCAGTTAATCTCGTATTAAGATATTTTACATCTGTATTATGAACAATAAATATATTGTAACGTTCGAATTGACTATGATTACTTATCATAAGCGCCAACCCTCTTGTAAGTGGTTCAATATTTGCTATACCCTTCTCTTTTTTTTTTCTCGCAGCCCCCCCATTCTGGTCATTTTTTGACATAGCAATCGTTTTTTTTAATTCATAATCTTCTTGGATATCACCGAGTTTTTCAGCGGGTTGAGTATTTGTCGAAATATTTGTTGTTGTTGTATTCGGAATAATTGTTTCAGGATTATTGCCGAGTAAAGAATCAGACCGTTCTTTTGTCATTGTATTTTGTATATTTAAATCCTCTTCATCTTCACTTTCTTCCTCTTCACTTTCTTCCTCTTCTCTTTCATTATCCTCTTCTTTCGTTCCATCAAGGTCTACTTCTTTACACTCTTTACACTTTTTACCATCATATAAATTTTTATCTGGTAAAAACCATAACTCGGTATGTGGAGATGATATAGGATAATTTATCTTTGTCTGAAAATAATCATATATATTTGCTATTTCATTTAACAAATCATCAACTGGTTTCTCTTGTGTAAATATATTTTTAGGCTGGGTGTAATGAAGTATCGCATCATCTAATGATTTTTCAGGGTGTGATATACACGCTTTACAATCCAATTTATTCAGAACATCCATAATATTACTTGTTTCTCTATCAGTGTTACCCGAATTTATTATTTCGGGATTTATTAAGACTAACTCGGGATATTTTTTGTATTCGCTTGATAAGATTTCCAAATAATCTATTCCATCATACACTTGTCTTTCATCAAACAATTTTTTTAACTCTTCTTTTTCTATTAAATCTGTTCTACTATTTATCATTTGTTGCTTCTTAGTTTCATTTATTACTTCCTTCATACTTTGCTGATCATTATAGCTCCACTCTATAATCATAGGAGACGCATTACCAATAACTATATTTTCATAAAAATTAGTTGGTTTTGCGAACGTAGCAGTGACCATTATAAAGAAATCTATCGTAATACCCTCATTTATCAATGAGAGCATAATATATTCCGAATTATCGGTTGAACCACCTTTATGGATTTCGTCAAAAAACAAATCTATTTTTTTATTTTTTTTTATCATTTCTAGAATGGGTAAAGTGGGGAAAACAGTTTTATTAAATCTAACGGTTTGTCGAGCTAATTTCTTTTCCCATAGTGTTGGTTTTTTGTTCTGTTTGATTTCTGGTTTACCTTTGATTTTGTTGTTTTTGAACCATTCCTGACTTAAAATATATATTGTTTTTGTATTTTTTTTATCAAATTGAAATTTTTTCTGATCGGGAGTAACAATATTGAATTCATCAAAGTCACTATGGTATTTAAACATGTTCAGGAACTGAGGTTCAGTTTCGGTCTTAGCTCCAAGTATAATTATAATATCATTTCCAGTATCTTTTCTTTTATTTATAAAATCGCCTATCATAAACGATTTTCCACTTCTCGGCACAGCACCCCATATAAACTTTTTATTATCATTGGTAGTTTCATTATATTTTAATGTTGTATTTGTTATTAATTTTTGATGAAATCTTGGAATCAATTCATTTTTTTTTTCTGTTTTATCTGTTGGTTTGAATTTGTCAAACGAATCGGTATTATACATATCAAATAACATCTTGTGAAACCATTCATTTATTTCGGCAGTTCCATATATATTCTTATCAACGTCAATTATATTGGACGAGTCCCTCTTTGATTTTCTAAGTTTTGATGATAATGATTCTTTATTATTCACCATAAGAATGATATCTCTGTTCGAAAAAAGCGGTTTACCTTCTAATTTTCCAGCTAATGCATATATCCCTGTGACATCATACTTATCAATACTACTCTTTTCTTGATCGTAATATTTATTTTGAATCAAAATTGTTTTTTCTCCATTAGTAGCCTGTTTTTGTTCCGTTTGTATACCAACATATTCACACGCGTTTAACTCTTTCTTTTTCTCTTCTTCTTTATCTTCTTCTTTATCTTCTTCTTTCTCTTTATTAATCGTGAACAATATATCAACTATACCCGCTTTAGAACCTTCATTTACGTTTGATTTTAGAATATCGTCATCTGTTAATATAGTGGATTTATTGTCAATTAGATCTTCAAGTGATGTATGAAAAATTTTATTATCGCCGAAAGTATTATCATAATTATACATTAATAATATTCTACATAATGCCTCAAATATGTGTTGTCGTTTAAAATTTGTCCCTTCAATCGCTAAATCTCTGGGAAACATTTCAATACAATTTTTAAAACCTAATTTAAAATTTATATCTCTTTTTTTCTCATAATTGTAATATTTATATAATCCTTCTAATAGTTTTGTATGAGTTAAGTTATTTGAATTAACATCTTTAAAATATTTGTCAATTACCTCCTTATAATTATAATTTTCGCATTCTTTATTCTTTGCTGTTAATTCGCGTTGTTTAGCGTTTTTCTCCTCTCTTAAACTGTCAATATCATCGCATGGATTTTTTTCTGGTTTCAGTTTAAGTTTAAGTTTAAGTTTCCGTTTTTTAGTTTTGACAACCTTTGGTGTGGATGTAACATTTGGTATGGAGGCAACATTTGGTATGGAGGCAACATTTGGTATGGAGGCAACATTTGGTATGGAGGCAACATTTGGTATGGAGGCAACATTTGG
>Ga0209335_10006242_pt1 | contig 10699 bp, 11 predicted proteins | sample COG_09_FD_184753 | JGI IMG/M metagenome (GOLD analysis project Ga0209335, IMG submission 184753) | Pelagic Microbial community sample from North Sea - COGITO 998_met_09 (SPAdes) (version 2) | ecosystem: Environmental > Aquatic > Marine > Neritic zone/Coastal water | place: Helgoland, sampling...
TATGAAGGAAATGTTAGATCATCATTATGATTATTTATTTGAACATGACCTATTAAGAAAAATACTAAAAAAGGGTTTTAAATAATTTTTTTCTTAACTTAGTGTAGTGAAAACACTAACAAGTTTAAATAATTTGAACTTAAATACTCTCAACAAAGTTTACAGTAAATTAACTCTTAATCAGCGAATTTCACAGCTGTATAAAGATTTTAGTAAAGATGATATTATGCTGACTTCTTCTTTCGCAGCTTCTTCAGCTATGTTATTAAAATTATTTTCTGATGTAAACAGTGAACAACTCATCTATTTCATTGATACAAGATATCATTTTAAGGAAACCTTGATATATAAGGAGCATCTAACTAAGCTATATGGACTTAATGTAAATGATTTAAAAGCAGAGAAACAGAATCATATTGAAACTAAAATTAATAAAACTTGGATTAAAGATCCAAACAAATGTTGTAACGTAAATAAAGTTGAACCTCTTGATAAATTAAAATCCATTTATAAAATCTGGGTATCTGGTTTAATGAAGTGGCAAAGTGATAACAGATCAACATTGAACTTTTTTGAGCAAAGAAATGGTATTATTAAGTTTTATCCATTACTTGATGTTACACAACAAGAAAGAAGTTTATTTATTAAAGAGAATCAACTTCCTTTTCATCCACTAATATCAAAAGGGTACTTTTCGATTGGTTGTGAACAATGTACTCAACCAGGTAAGGGGAGAGAAGGTCGTTGGAATAACAATCCTAAAACGGAGTGCGGATTACATCTTTAGTTTCAAAATTTAGATATAATTTTTTTAAATCTGTATCAAAACAACTTCATTGTATATTCCAAGAGGTTTTAAGTCTTGAGAATAGCAGAAAGAACATATTAAACTAAATATTATTGACAGTCGTTTCATTGATGTAAATATCTACATAAATAGAATAAGTAATTTGTTTATACTTTTGTTTTTATGTGTGGAAGATTCAACTTTTCAAACCATAGCAAAGTAAAAGGAATTAAAGAAGTAGGAGTCAGTCCAAACTTTAATATAGCTCCTTCCTCTGCAATAGCTGTTCTTAACGAGGATTTAAAATGCTTAAAGCTCAGTTGGGGTTTTACACCTACTTGGATGAAGCAAGGACAAATTATTAATGCTAAGAGAGAAACAGTAAGAACCAAGTCAACCTTTAAAGGTTTTAGAAAGTGTTATGTCCCAATTAATGGGTGGTATGAATGGCTTAAGACTGAAGAGGGGAAGAAACCTTACTATTTCCATAGTAAACAGAATACAATTTATGTGAAGTCTATTATGAGAGAGAACGTAGTTATTTTATTGACCACAGAAGCAATTGACAGCATATCACATATTCACAACAGAATGCCACTATTAAGTAATGAACCAGTGTTTAGAAACTGGAATCTCAATCAGGTTAATATTGCCATCAACTCATATGAAGTAAGTAGGGAAGTGAGTTATGCAGGAAATAATAATCCAGAGCTTATCAAACCAATTTCTTAATCCAAGTATTAGTTAATGAAAAATTGTGAATTATGTGATAGGGAACAAGAACTGACTTTTCATCATCTAATTCCTAAGAAAAATCATAAAATAAAACACATCCGAGAAAAATACTCTTTTCTAAATATTAACTCCTACGGAATAAAAATCTGTAGAGATTGTCATAAAATGATTCACAGACTAATTCCACATAAATTACTTGCTTTAGATTATAATACCAAGGAAAAGCTTCAAAATCATCCGGAACTAAAAAAATTCTTCGAATGGGTTAAGTTTCAAACTAAGAAGGTTAAATAAAGTTATTTATCTGTTGGTTTTTTATATTTGGTTTATGGAAAGTTTTGGTATTTTAGGATTTGTATTTGGAGTTAGTGCATTAGTAATGGTTTTAGAAATGAAAAAAACTATAAAATTTCTAGAAGAAGAAGTAGAAGAACTTAAAAAGAAATAGTCTAACTAATTATATTTTCTTCTAATGGGCTAGAAAGAGATTAGTAATTAATTCGTCATTTTTTTTTATATTAGTTATATGAAAAATTGGATTATCTATAGCGTAGCAACTGTTATATTACTATCTATTGTTGCTTATTACTTTGTAAATGGAACTTGTAATTCTGTTTTTTGTGGTTTATTTTGTTAAATCACAAATTTAAAATCATATTATAAATTTAAAATTGTTTAGTAGTTTAATATTTGTGTTAAAAAGGAGTTTATAATCTGTAGTTAAAGAAATATTTACGGAAATAAACTATTTATTTAAAAGTATTCTTTTTATTTAAGAAAGAAATTTAACTGTAAAGATGAAAAACACATTTTTTTTATTATTCACTTTGCTTTTTTTGAACAATTTTCATTCCCAAACCAATAATGTAAAAATATCCTAGAAGAATATAACTACTCCACGGATTCATTCTTTGTTGGAGGAACTTTAACTAAGTTCCAATTAAAGACTGAAGTAGAAAATATATTTCTTGAAGAATTTAATTATCTAACACCAGCCAACTCATTTAAGCAAACGGTTATACATCCAAAACTAGATGTTTGGAGATGGGAAAAATATGACAGCTTTATGAATTTTGCCAATGAAAATAATCTAATGCTAAGAGTTCATGGACCTATTAGTCCTCAAGCTTCAAAATGGGTAAAAGACGACAGCAGAACCAAAGAAGAACTATCTCTTATTTTAGAAGAATTCTTAACTGAGCTTTGTGAAAAAGTTAATGTAGAAAAATCTGTTAAATGGATGGATGTAGTAAATGAAACAGTTCTTAGAAATGGTAGTTGGTTTGCAGAAAAACCAGGCGTTGATAAGTGGGAAAACCCTTGGACACAAATTGGTATAAATGAAGATGGCTTTCCCAAATATATTGTTAAGGCATTTGAAATAGCCAATAAACACGCAACAAATATTAAATTAGTTTACAACCATAACAAAGGAATGGAAAAGTTAATGTGGGAAAAAATAATGGAAACCATTAAGTATTTAAAATCTAAAGGACTTAGAGTAGATGCCATAGGTTGGCGCCCATCTAAGAACTAATAGTCTTTCCAATGAAGATCTTCAATACCTAGATTTTTTAATAGATTGGGCACTCAAAAATAATTTAGAATTTCATATTACAGAACTTAATCTTTGGGTAAAAGAAGAGACTCCAAACTTAGACTTTATTCAAACTATTCAAGCAGAACTTTACAAAAAGATAATGGATAAAATGATTTCAAAAAAGAACAATGGGGTAGTAGCATTAAATTTTTGGGGAATAAAAGATAGAAAAGGGCCAAGCAAACTCAATAAAAATATTTTAAATATCTACGATCAAAGTCTAGAGCCAAACCCTGCATTGAATGCAGTTAAAAAATCTTTAAAAAGTAAATAAATAATAGTATTTAGCTCTGTAATCTAAATTTTTAAAATTTTTAATATCCTTTGCCAAACTTTTTCTTAAATTGAATTTCATTTACATAATTTATGAAAAGATTATTTTTTTTATCGTTATTTTCCTCCTTATTTATTTTCAATACTTGTATTAAAAATGTGGATTATGTCCAGTTAGATGAAGAGATAATTCTTCAGTACATATCCGACAACAACTTAAATGCAGAACCAACAGGAAGTGGCTTGTATTATGTAGTAAATAATACTGGTAACGGAGATGTTCCAGATATTAATTCCATTGTAACGGTTGCTTATAAAGGAACATTAACAGATGGTACAATTTTCGATCAGTCTGGTACAAGTGGGGCTACATTCCCTTTGAGCAATGTTATCCAAGGATGGCAAGAAGGCATTCCACTCTATAGTGAAGGAGGTTCTGGTATTTTACTTATTCCATCTGCTTTGGGATATGGTAATCAAGCAGTTGGAAGTATTCCAGCAAATTCAGTTTTGATTTTTGAAGTCACTCTTCTGAATGTAAACTAGGTGAGAGAGAAATTCTGCCATTCTTGTAAAAAGAGTAGTGATACTATGTACAGAGTCAGATTAAACACATCTAAGAATTGGTATTTTCTATGTAAATCATGTACTGAAAATAACAAGAAAAATAATGCCAATTATATTTATGGAGGAACGTGGAAGCTTTAGAACTTATTTTACTTTGTCATTTCCATCCAATCTCTCCACCGATTTTTTCATTTTCTTTTGAATTATTTTGAAATGATGTTCGTCTTCAGGGCTTACCAAAGTAATAGCATCTCCTTTAGATTCTGCTCTTCCAGTTCTTCCTATTCTATGAATATAATCTTTAGGTGATCTTGGTAATTCGTAGTTGATTACATATGGTAAATCTTCAATATCAATTCCTCTTGCTAGAAGGTCTGTTGCAACTAGAACTCTTAGTTTTCCGTCTTTAAAATCTTGGAGTGCATTTTTTCTACTTTGCTGGCTATTTTTTCCATGTATGGCTCTTGCTACTATGCCGTTTTTCCTAAGTTTATTAGCTACATTGTCTGCTTGATAAGTGGAAGCGGTAAAAACCAATACATGTTTCAGATTTCCATTTTTAATTAAGTATCTCAAAAAAGGTCCTTTTTTTTCTTTTGAAATAGAGTAGGATAGTTGCGTAATTTTATCAAGATTATCTTCTTTAGTTGTTGTATTTATAACAGTTGGATTTTTTAGTATAATTTGGTTTATTTCCTCTACTTTTTCGTTTAGAGTTGCAGAAAACAATAAGTTTTGTCTTTTGGCTGGTAGTAGTGAAAATATACGATTCATTTCATCTTTAAAACCTAGGTTAAGTAGTTTATCAGCCTCATCCAATACAAGCGTTCGAACATTGTTAAAATGAACAGCATTGGAATCTGCTAAATCAAGAAGTCTTCCAGGCGTAGCAACTAGAATAGATACTCCATAAAGTGATTTCATTTGTGGATTGATAGAAACACCTCCGTAAACAGCTATGGTCTTAATTGGGGATAAAGAACCTTTTTCAAAAACTGTAAATACCTCTTTTACTTGTTGTGCCAATTCTCTTGTAGGTACTATAACTAAAACATCTATTTTTCTCGTCTTAGGACCTTTTGTTATTGCTGTTGATGAAATAATAGGTAAAACGTAGCTTGCAGTTTTACCTGAACCTGTTTGTGCAATTCCTAGTACATCTTTCCCTCTTATAATTTCAGGAATTGCTTTTTCTTGAATTGGGTAGGGTGCATTAAAATTTTCCTTTTCAAGAATATCTATTAAGGATTTATTTAGACCTAAGTTGTCAAACGACATGTTTATATATATTTAAAAGAATTACTAGGATAAAGTAATAGAAAAGTTAAGATAATGTAGTTAGAACAATCAAAACATTCATAAAAAAAGGAATTTTTCAAGATTCAAAGATAGTTAACGCTCACAGGTCTTTACTCCAAAGAGACGTGATATCCAGCAAATTCCTGAAAGTGCATTGTAAATAAGGGCTAATCCAACGAAACTTTGTAAAAGAGGAAATAATTCATAACCATATATAAATGCAGAAGGTATTAGAAAAAGTGAAACAATTGCCCTAGCCCATCTTTCAGGTTTACTTATGTTTTTAGATACTCCTAACATGGTGATTATTATGAATTATCTTCAATATAATATAATTAATTATTAAAATGTCGTGATCTACCACAATAAATATTTCTAAAAATGAAAATAGCCCTTGAATCAAGAGCTATTTAATTAAATATTTGTCCTTAATCTAGTTTCTAGAAAATTCCCAGATAATATTAAAAGTATAACTGATAAAATAATCAGGGTCGGAATTATCTAATTCTGATTCATTTGCTGTAAGTCTCATGAAATCACTAGTTACAGATTCAATCTGTAGAGTTGTTGTATCTGAACTGCCGCTATCATTTTCAATTAAATTAATAGAATTATTAGACATAGTCCAAGTTAATGATGTAGAGTCAATTTCTCCATCCATATAATACTCAATAACCATTCCGTCCGCCTTAAAATCAAGTCCTATAGGATCTAGAGAATCAGATGGTGTAACTTCAGTGTAATTAGTATCTAAAATCGTATCTCCTAAATATATTGCCAAAGTCGAAATTTCATAATCTTGTTTTGTCGTTGTCCAAGAACCTACTTGGTCATATATACAGTCCGTACTAACATTAGCATTAGAATCATAATTTACTGCATTAGGATCTGTACAGCCTTCTATTGTGCAAGTTCCATCATCAGTTGATGCATCTGCATTATAGTTAGTAGCTATTGGGTCAGTACATCCTTCTTTATTACAAGCAATAAAAAAAGTTGCCAAAAGAACTATGGTTAATATTTTTTTCATTTTATTTCATTTTAAATTTCTACAAATTAAACGATTTTTTATAAATATAGCCATTTATATATTTTGTATTGTAAATTATTGGTTCTTGAACTCCTCACTTGTTTTTTGTGGTTCTAATTTATTTTCATACAAAATAATTTCAAATCTTGATTCATAATATTGTAACGTTTAGTCATATTTGCTTTTACCTTTTTTTTAATTAGAAAAGGGCTTAATATTCCTGTCATCCTTTCATAATGAATTAGATGTGTTCCTTTTGAATTATTTATAGGTTCAAAAACAAAAACATGTTCGGCTTTTATAAGAAAACCATTGTAAATTCCCCAAACGAATAAATCTTTACTATTTTCGGTAACAATTGGATTCATAGGAGCTTTTTGAGGGACTTTCTTTCTCCCAAAATCTAACTTTAAAACTAGTTTTGGTTTAGTTTCGAGGTGATCGATATCACTACTTATTACTTTTATCTCCGGAATTACTTTGCACCATTTAGACCAATTGGAAAATTCTAGAAATTTATTTCTTACTAATTCACTAGAAGCGTCAATATCTATTTCTGTGTAAACAATGCGTATACCTTTGACCTCCTCAGCGTTTCTTATATAATTATATGATTTTTGTCCTAAATCTGCTTGTGATATTATTAAGAAAGTAATTATTGCTAAACTGTTTTTCATTATACTATAATTTAAAACTATTGAATTATAACTTTCTTTATTAAATATTGGTTTTTGGATTTAATAATCAATGAGTAAATACCACTGGATAGGTAAGGTGCACTGAAATTTATTATGTTGCTATTAAACTTTTGTTGATTTACAATTTGTCCAAGAGGTGATATAAAAGTTATATCAATTTCTTCGTTTAAGTGGTTGTTTAGTTCAATAGTGAAAAATCCATTATTTGGATTTGGATAAACACTTACTTCCATATTATTTAAATCATGAACTTCTGACACATCACAATTTTCAATAATAATAACGGTAGAATCACTGTTATAGCAACCATTGGAGTCTGTAGCTGTCACAAAATAACTAGGATCATCTCCATTATTAAATGGTCCAATTTCAATAAATGCATTGGTATTGTTATTATTCCATAAGAACTGATTTGCAGAACTTATTACGTTTATAGTTGTCAAACTATCACTGCATAGAGTATCTGGAGCGTTTATGGTAACTTGTGGTAGGTCATTAACTGTAACAAAAATAGAGTCTATATTCTGACATCCGTTACTATCTGTTCCTATAGCACTTAAGAAAAAGCTGTTAAAAGCCAGAGAAGTTGTGGTATTGGAAGTATCTCCATTGTTCCAAAGATAGTTTAAGCCACCAATAGCGGAAACCACACTAGTATCTCCAAAACATAAAATACTGTCTCCAGAAATGCTTATTGTAGGCTCTTGTAGGATATTTAAGCTATCTACAGATGAGCTAGAACAACTGTTGGTATCTGTGTAGGAGTAGGTAAAATAGTTCATGCCAGTGTTCAAAGCTGTAGTGTTTAAAATATTTCCCGAAACTCCAGAGCCAGAATAATTCCCTCCAATTGGCTGACCACCATTTAAAGTTATTAAGCCCTCGTTTCTACAAAGGTTTTCCATTAGGTTCAGTGATACAATTGGGTTTGGATTGATTTTAATAAATGAAGTATCGATATTAGAGCAGTTGTTACTGTCAGAAACTAAGTAGGTTAAGGTGCTATTTCCGGGGTTAATATTAATTGGGTCAAAAAAACCATTAGAAATACCAATACCAGAGTAAGTGCCACCAGTTGGTAGTCCATTGTTTAGAGCAACGGATGGGCTGTTTTCACATATTTCAATAGATGTTAAATTTACAATTGGCAGGGCATTTACATTTAAAGTATCTATTATACTACTCAGACAACCATTACTATCAATAAATTCATAGTTTACCAATTGTTGTCCAACACCTGCTAAAGAGGGGTCAAATAGATTGTTGGAAATTCCATTTCCAAAGTAAGTGCCACCAATTGGAAGGTAATTATTTAAGACTGAAATAGAGTCGTTAAAGCAAAACTCTTTAATTAAACTATTACTTAAAGTTATATTTGTTAAATCATTGACTAATAATGATATGTTTTGGTTATTTGTGCATGAGTTTATATCTGTATAAGTATAATTAATATTATTTATCCCTAAGTTGGAATTATTAGAATAAAAAATACCATTACTAATACTGTTTCCAGAGTAAATTCCACCTGTTGGACTAATGAAATTCAAAACAAGACTATCGTTAACACAAAGCTCAGGAATTGAACCAAAACTTAATGTTGGAAGTGGGTTTACTGTAATGGTTTGAGAATCTGAAAGAAAACATCCATTTAATTCTCCTTTATAAGTAATAATATAATTACCTATACCAGTGCTGTCTGGATAGAATATACCGTTATTTACTCCGTTTCCACTATAGGTTCCACCCACTGGAATACCACTAGTTAAAACTAAGCTGTTGGCATCTATACAAAGATCATTAAAGGAGCTTAAAGAAGTATTGGGTAATGGCTTTACAGTAAGAGAGGTTTCGGAGTTGCTAGTACAACCTAAACTATCTGTAAATATGTAATTAATATTAAAATTACCAATACCAGTAATTTGAGAATTAAATATCCCATTATTAATCCCATTTCCAGAGTAAAAGCCGCCAGCTGGGCTTCCTCCATTTACAACAAAAGGACTATTATTTAAACAAATTGGACTCAAAGAATCTTGAGTTACGATGGGCAATGAAGAAACAGTTATTGTAGAGTTGGTACTTGCTATACAAGTATTAGCTTCTAAATAGGAATAGGTAATAGAAAAAGATCCACTACCAGAGCTATCTGGATAAAACACACCGTTATTAACACTATTTCCGCTGTAAAATCCACCAGATGGAGTACCACCACTTAGGACTAAACTATCTGCATCCTCACACAAATTACCGAAAGAGGTAAGTGAAATATTCACGTTGTTGGTATCTACTACTAAAATTTTGTTGTCTGAACTACTACATCCGTTAGAATCACTGAAGGTATAGGTTATATTATGAAAACCTGCTCCGGAAACAGAAGGTGAGAAATTGTTATTGGATACTCCCAATCCATTATAATTACCACCTGTTGGAAATCCACCTGTTAATGGAACAGTACTACTATTGGCGTTACAAATTGGAGTAAAAGAGGATAAACTAACCAATGGGTTATTATTTATAGTAATGGTTACTTGGTCTGTGTTATTACAGCCGTTATTATCTGTTCCAGTAACGGTATATAATGTGGTAGAGATTGGAGTAAAGGCAGTAGCATTAGTAATGTTGTTGTCCCAGTTATATGTGAGAGCTCCACTTGCAGTTAAAGCTAATGATTCACCATCACAAATGGAAGTGTCGTTTCCTGCATCCACATTGGGCAAATCATTTACAATAACTTGTAAAGAATCTGTATTAATGCATCCATTAATATCTGCACCAATTACTATGTAAGTAAGGGTAGAAGTGGGGCTAAAAGCAGCAGCATTAGTTACATTGTTATCCCAAATGTAAGTTGAGGCACCTATTCCATTTAGTGTTACAGACTCTCCAATACAAACTGCTGCATCTGTACCTGCATCCACATTTGGCAAAGTGTTAATAGTAACTAAAATATTATCACTGCTATTACATCCATTTACATCTGTTCCAATTACTGTGTAAGTTTTGCTTACAGTTGGTAAAAAAGAAATGGCATTAGTGACACTATTGTCCCAAGAGTAAACAAATGCACCTGTGCCGTTTAATGTAACAGAATCACCCTCGCAAATAGCTATATCAGAACCTGCATTCACAATAGGTAGAGAATTAACAGTAACGTTTACTTGGTCTGTATTAATACAGCCATTGATATCAGTTCCTGTAACAGTATATGATGTGGTAGAGATTGGAGTAAAGGCAGTAGCATTATTAATGTTATTATTCCAGTTGTAAGTAAGGGCACCACTTGCAGTTAAAGATACTGATTCACCATCACAAATGGAAGTGTCGTTTCCTGCATCTACATTGGGCAAATCGTTTACTGTTACTTGTAAAGAATCTGTATTAATACATCCATTAATATCTGCACCAATTACTCTGTAAGCAAGGGTAGAAGTGGGGCTAAAAGCAGCAGCATTGGTGACATTGTTATCCCAAGTATACGTCGAAGCACCTGAACCAACTAATGTTACAGACTCTCCAATACAAACTGCTGCATCTGTCCCAGCTGATACGTTAGGTAAACCAAAAATTTCGAATGTTTTAGTATCAACTGAAGTTCCACAACTGTTGGTTATTTCATATTCAATGGTATGTGTACCGATACCCAACTCAGCTGGCTTTAGAGAATCTTTTGAAAAACCATCAATTTTATAATTTCCACCTGTTGGAAGACC
>Ga0209335_10006244_pt1 | contig 10698 bp, 8 predicted proteins | sample COG_09_FD_184753 | JGI IMG/M metagenome (GOLD analysis project Ga0209335, IMG submission 184753) | Pelagic Microbial community sample from North Sea - COGITO 998_met_09 (SPAdes) (version 2) | ecosystem: Environmental > Aquatic > Marine > Neritic zone/Coastal water | place: Helgoland, sampling...
CTTAATCGCACCTTTTTTGTGATTTCAAGCGAATAGAATCATAAATACAAATAGTACCATGAAAATAGATACTAAATAATTTTAGATAATTCAGCAATAGTTAATAATAAAAAATGCTAATTATAAGAAGGGTTAAAAAATTCAATCTTTCAACTCCTCTAATAATGAAGAACTAATTAATTTTCTGACCTAAGCAAAGAATAAATATATTGTATTTTTGCACTTTTAAAAACAGAAAACAAATGAAAATTGAAGCAAATACAGTCGTGCATATGCACTATAAATTGACCAACGCTAACAATGAGGTGCTCGATAATTCAGAAGGGCAAGAGCCTTTAGCATACATTCATGGAATTGGAAATATAATACCCGGCCTTGAGAAAGAAATGGAGGGCAAAAAAGTTGGAGATAAAATTTCTGCACGCGTTGCGCCTCAAGATGGATATGGTGAAATTAGAGATGAATTAATTCAAATTGTTCCTAAAGCTGGTTTTGATGGTGGTAAAGATGAATTACAAATTGGTATGCAAGTTCAAGTTGAAACAAATGAAGGCGGCCAAGTAGCAAACGTCACAAATATTGATGGAGAAGATGTTACTCTTGATCTAAATCATCCTTTAGCTGGTATAGAATTAAATTTTGACGTAGAAGTAATGGAAATAAGAAAAGCCACAACTGAGGAATTAGAGCATAAACATGTTCATGGCCCTGGAGGACACCAGCATTAATAGAGCATTATTGTTAAGGCCCTTTTGATATTAGCAGAAGGGCTTTTTTTTATTCCTATGCTTCAAATTGATTAGTTTTACAATTCTAAAATTCGAAGATGACGTTATTAAAATACGCTGCAATATTTACTTTATTATTTCTTACTGAAATATCCGTTTCGCAAGACAAAATACTAACATTAGAAGATGCCGTATTAAAAAGACGAACAGAACTGAATCCGCAGACAATTAAAAGACTTCATTGGACAGAAAAACCTGGTCAATACTGTTTTTCAGAGAAAGACTCATTTTATACGATGGGTCAAGTTTTATCAAATACGACAAATGAGCTAGTTAGCTTAGTGGAGCTAAAAAACCTGATGAACCTGCCCGATAGCTCAAATCTAAAAAGACTCCCTTCTATTTCTTGGATCGGGCCAAATGACTTTTCATTTTATCATGATGGTGGGTTATATTTATATGATACGGAAAAGAAAAAAATAGCGAAAGCACTTATTTATAACCCTAAAGCTGCAAATAAATCGTTTGCTGAAAAAACACTGCAATTGGCTTACACAGTTGATGATGACTTGTTTGTGTCCAATACCGAAGGAGAGCAATTAATTACCTCAGATGGGGGAAATGGTATTGTAAACGGACAAGCGGTACACCGTTACGAATTTGGAATAATGAATGGTATTTTCTGGTCTACACATGAAAACTATATTGCTTTCTATCGCAAAGATGAATCGATGGTAGCAGATTATCCGCTCGTTGATATTTCGACAAAGCCAGCTACATTAAACTCAATAAAATATCCAATGGCTGGAGAAGATAGTCACCATGTGACTATTGGGATTTATGACGTAAAAGCCAAAAAAACTATTTTTCTAAAAACTGGAGAACCCAAAGAACAGTATCTCACAAATATTGCATGGGGACCTAACGAAAAATTCATCTATGTAGCGGTTTTAAATCGAGATCAAAATCATTTAAAATTTAATAAATATGATGTTAAAACTGGTGAACTTATAACTACTCTTTTTGAAGAAAAAGACGAAGAGTATGTTCAGCCCTTAAATCCAATGTTTTGGTTAAAAAACAGCAATCAGTTTATTTGGAATAGCAGAAGAGATGGCTATAGGCAACTTTTTTTATATGAAGCTAATGGAAAGTTACTTCGCAAATTAACCAACACAAATTGGGATGTGAAAGATGTTCTCGGTCAAGATAAATCAGGGAAAAATCTTCTTTTCACTGGAACTGGTGAGAAAGGTTCTGAAACACACGTTTTTTCTGTAGAATTAAAAACTGGTAAAATAACAAACATCAGCAAAATTGAGGGCACACACAGACTTAAGCTAAGTCCAGATGGCAACTTTTTAATAGATCAATACTCGAGTTTAATTACGGCCAGCGAAACAAGAATACTTAATACAACAGGAGAAATAACTAAATCGCTACTTACTTCTGAAAATCCTCTTAATGCCTATAAAATTGGGAGTAACAAAGTTTTTACCATTAAAGCAGCCGATAGCAAAACTAATTTATTCTGCAGAATGATTAAACCCCATGATTTTGATTCATTGAAAAAGTATCCTGCCCTAGTATATGTGTATAACGGGCCGGGTGTTCAATTAATAACTAATTCGTACGTTTCGGGTGCACCATTATGGATGCATGAATTTGCAAATCGTGGATATATTGTGTTTACTGTTGATGGCAGAGGGTCAAGTAACAGAGGGGAAGAATTTGAGCAAGCTACCTTCCGAAACCTCGGAAATATTGAAATTGAAGATCAACTAATAGGTGTTGAATATTTAAAATCTCTTTCATATATTAACTCTGATAAATTGGCAATTCACGGATGGAGTTACGGGGGGTTCATGACGACCAGTTTAATGCTTCGCAGCCCCAACACTTTTAAAGTTGGCGTTGCAGGTGGGCCAGTTATCGACTGGAAATACTACGAAATAATGTATACCGAAAGATATATGGATACCCCGCAAACTAATCCTGAGGGATATGAAAAATCTTCTCTACTTAACTACGCAGAAAACCTCGAAGGAAAACTACTAATGATTCACGGAACCGTTGATGACGTTGTTGTCTGGCAGCATAGTCTCGATTTTGTGGAAACCTGTGTTAGTAAAGGTGTACAAATAGATTATTTCATGTACCCTCAGCACCCTCATAATGTTAGAGGAAAAGACAGGGTGCATTTAATGACTAAAGTGCTAGACTACATAGATGAAGAATTAAGCAAATGAAAAATTCTGATAAATATTACGTTGATAGACATACAAGACGTAACTTTGAATAAAGTGATTTAAATGTCAATAAAAATTATTATAGCAGAAGATGAATTGATAATCGCTAAGGCGAATGCAATAATGTTGACTAAATTAGGATATGAGGTCGAGGTTGTGAAAAATGCTGCTGACGTCATTTCGGCCGTGAAAACTTTTAACCCTGCTATAATTCTGATGGATATTCACTTCAAAAAAGACCAACCAACCGGAATAGATGCTGCAAAGGAAATAAGAAAAAATAATAATGTGCCTATAATTTTCACCTCAGGTAATAAACCAGATGGGATTAAAAAGCTTAGCAATGTGTCGCATCTTACCAAGCCTGTGAATATAGAATTACTTAAACAAACAATTATTGAATACACCTCTGTTGTATAAAACAATCAATTTTTATAAATCAGAGTTTTTCAAGGCTACTATTATTTTTATATCACAAGAATTTTTGATTACAAATAACTTAAAAAGGCTGTTTTAAATTGGCTTAACTTTAAGCAACACTTTTAATTACTCGATAATCGAACGATTCTAGTTCTAAATATTTGTTCTTATCCCCTTCTCTATCTAGCAGCCAATCTAGGTGGAATCCTCCAAAAAATTCTGATTCTACATTGGATTCATACGTGCATGGCTTTTTAGTTCTTGTATCCACGTATTTAAGAGTTACTTTACCCACTCCAGAAATGTATAGCCAATCTTTTAATTGTTGTTTATCTAAAAACCGTTTTTGCTTGAATTCTTTTCTATAATCTGCCCAAGGCAGCTTATCGTTTTCTGTATTGTTAAGTACTTTGATATTAATTTGATTATTCATGATAATATTTTTTAAAAGTTTATAAGACAATTATACTAGTGCAAACCGTAATCTATTTACGATTAACTTTTTTGAAAAATAGTCACAGTTGTTAAGTTCTCGTTCGTAAGTTTTAATAGCTTTACTATATTAACAATCACGAAAAAATTATCAGAGTGTCGCTAATACTGAATAAATCAAGGCAATGAGAAATATATTTATTAGCATAACCGCAATTTTTATTAATACGGGTTTTGCATTTTCGCAAAATATTTGTGACTCGATAGAATTTTATTCAGACACTATATTTGTCAATCAATCAACTGACGACTCTATACGGATAAAATTTGATTTCGACTGGGCAACGGGTTCTGCAGTAGCATATCCGAGTTATTCAATTTCCCTTAATGATACTTCAAATATCATTTTTGATCAAATTTTCATTGGAACTTTTCTTGGACAACAAGATTCTATAGACTTTGAAATAAATTATAAGAATCTAAATATTCCACCTAACTATTCCGTTAATGGCACTTTCGACATTTTTGACCCAAATAGTTCACCTACTTTAATTTGTCAATTTCCGCTTATTATTATTTTTAAAACCCAAGTTTTTGTTGTAAATAATGAGCATAAAACTGATTTTAAAATTTCACCTAACCCTTTTAAGAATTCGTTTCGATTTCAATGTAATATTGTAAATATTAAAGAATTTTATATTATTGATTTATTCGGGAATTTGTTAATTGATCTTCCACCAATTTGTAATCAAAAAATAAATATGGATAATTTTAAAAATGGAACATATGTACTCGTGGCAAAAGATGAATTTGGTCAAATTATTATTGCGGAAAAATTAATAAAATGTCAATAAATAACTTTAAGACAAATAAACTCAGCTAGAACTATTAATAAATCAACCAATAGCCTGCTATCAAATAGAAAACTTAAATTCTATTCACACCAATTTTCATAAGTTAATTTAGCCCTTTCAGAACCCATTTCCATAGCCTTTTGCATATCTGAACAACCTTCTTTGGAACCCGTTAGAATGTTTTTAGCAACTCCCCTATTGTTATAAGCCTGCGAATAATCTGGGTTTATTTCGATTGCTTTTGTGAAATCATGTATTGCATCGCCTAACTTATTTAAATCTGCGTTTATTTTTCCTCTGTTGTAATATGCTTCAGCGTATTTCGGGTTAACTTCAATCGCTTGAGATAAAATACTGCGGGCATCTTCTAATTCATTGTTTAGCGCCATTACTGTAGCCTGATTGAACAAGTAATTAGCCGTTTCAGAATCTAATTCCACGGCCTTTGAAAAATCAGTTAATGCATTATCTAGATTACCTAAACTAAAATATGCTAATCCCCTTCTATTAAATGCTTCTGCGTTGTTTGCATCTTTAACTATCTCGCCATTCCAATTAGCAATTTCCTCTTGTATTTTTGATCCTTTTGTAATAACCTTCATTTCTTTTATAAGGTGACCTGCACCAGCAAATTTATCGATGATAAACAATACGTAATTTATATCAACAACTATGTTTCTGCATCGCTCTTGGTCAAACATCATATCGCTCATTGTGCTCTCCCAACTTCTATCAAAATTAACGCCTATAAGGTGACCATCTCCATTTAATACAGGACTTCCAGAATTACCACCCGTAGTATGGTTAGATGCGGTAAAACAAACTCTAACTTCCCCATTTTGCGAGTAAGGTCCATAGTCTTTGGCATTATATATGTCAACCAATTTTTTAGGCAAAACGTAGTCTGGGTTATTTGGGTCATGCTTTTCAATGACTCCATCTAAAGTGGTATAAAAATCATAAACAACACCATCTCTTGGCTCAGAACCCTTAACCTGCCCATAGGCTAACCTCAAAGTACTGTTCGCGTCTGGATAATACTTTTTCTCATTTGGTAGCAAAATTTGTAACCCTTCTAAATAATACTTGCTCAACTGCTCAATATCATTAGCATATTCGGCTTGTCTGGGTTTTACCATTTCATAATAAGCTGTTGCAATAGAGTTCATCACTTGATAACCAACATCCTTTTTCAAAGCAATAGCAGTAGATTCATTCATGTTATTTAGGATATTAGTACATTTTTCTTGATTCACAAAAGACGTTTTTGAATAAATATAATTGGTAAATTTTTTATAGTCCATTTTATATTTACCTTCAAGCAAATCAAAGGCTTTCCCATGAAGGCTTTTATCTACATTTTCGTAATAAACTTGAAGCAATTGCGCGAACAGTTTTTTTTCGGTAGGTAGGTGCAGATTTTTGAAGTAATTTTTACTCTTCAGTTTCAATCTAGCAACTGCTTTGTCAACTTCTACTGTGTTCTCACTATGAGAAGACAATTGCCCTACAATAGGGCGAAAACCAACAGCAAAATTCATCATATCTGGACCTGAGTAATACATAAACTCTAAGAAATACGCTCGAGCCATAGAATATTTCTCCTGCTCTTTGTATAGCTTTTCAAGCTTGAAAATTATATCACCATATTTCTCGCTATGCGGTGAACTATTTAAAGCCGCTTCGGTAAATTTCTTTTCCAAATCTTGTTTAGCTGCAATTGCATTTAACTTATTTAACCCTTTTATTTCTCCCTTAAATCGCTTGTAAGAATTACTTACGCTTTTCTTTTTATGCGAATACTTTAACTTTACATCAGTATTAATATTCATGTCCGCCTCCAATATGGCAAGTGTTTTATCCCTAAAAGCAATACGCTTGGGGTTATGAATGTTAATGACATAGTCTAAAGCAAACGAAGAAAGGTATTCGCTAGTTCTTCCTGGAAAACCATAAACCATAGTAAAATCGCCTTCTTTAATTCCTTCAATATTTACAGGTAAATAGTGTTTAGGTTGATAAGGAACATTAGTTGGAGAATACTTAGCAGGTTTATTTTCTGCATTAGCATATATTCTGAAGATTGAAAAATCTCCTGTGTGTCTTGGCCACATCCAGTTGTCTGTATCTCCACCAAATTCACCAATAGATGCTGGCGGAGCACCAACCAAGCGTATGTCTGTAAACGTTTCAGTGATAAACATATAATATTGATTGCCATAATAAAATGGCTTAACAATAGCTTCATAAGCTGTTCCTTTTATAGATTCTTCGCTTACTTCCTTTATATTGTTTTTAATTATTGTATTCCTGTCACGGGGTTTCATGTCATTGTTAACACCATCTAAAACCTCATTAGTTACGTCTTCCATTCTAACAATAAAGGTTACGTATAATCCTTCGTTTGGCAGCTCATCTGCTTGATTCATTGCCCAAAAGCCACTGTCGAGATAATTTCTTTCTAAAGTGCTGTGCCCTTGTATTTGGCCATAACCACAATGATGATTAGTAATAAGTAATCCTTGCCCAGAAATAATTTCGCCGGTACAACCCCCATTAAAATGTACAATTGCATCTTTTAAACTGGAGTTATTTACAGAGTAGATATCTTCTGCTGAAAGCTGCAATCCTTTGGATTGCATATCTGCCTCGTTTAATTGTTTTAGCAACATTGGAATCCACATGCCCTCATCAGCTTTAACAGTATATATAGCAGAGCAAACGGAAAGAAGTAGAATGATTAATTTTAAGGAAAAACCTCGCATATTTATTTACTTTTTGAAGATTGTTACGAATCTAAACAATTTCAACAAAAAATATAATTATTCCGGTCATGGATAATTGGCATAAGCCAAGTAAAAATATAATATTTGAAAAAAAAATTATGACAGGTGAACAGGACAAATTAAAGAGAGCTTTTAGTGATAAAACCTTAATCGACATTAAAACATCAAACTCTTGGCAGATTTTCAAAATCATGTCAGAATTTGTTGAAGGTTTTGAGCGACTAAGCAAAATTGGACCTTGTGTATCTATCTTTGGATCTGCGAGAACTAAGGCTGACCACAAATATTACATCGCCGCAGAAGAAACTGCTTTCCAACTTACCCAACAGGGATACGGAGTTATTACCGGTGGCGGCCCTGGAATAATGGAAGCCGCAAATAAAGGGGCAAAAAGAGGAAAAGGAAAATCTGTTGGTTTAAACATAGAACTCCCATTCGAGCAATCTTCTAATCCTTACATCGACCAGGATAAACTATTAACTTTCGACTACTTTTTCGTTAGAAAAGTAATGTTCGTAAAATACGCTCAAGGTTTTATTGTACTTCCAGGAGGTTTCGGAACTTTAGATGAATTATTTGAAGCAATTACGCTAATTCAAACTAAAAAAATAGGGAAATTTCCGATTATCCTTCAGAATAAGAAGTATTGGGCAGGGCTATTTGATTGGATTAAGAACACTCTTTTAGAAGAAAAAAATATACATCAAGATGACCTTGATCTATTTCATTTGACCGACACCCCCGAAGAATCTGTTCAAATAATCAACGATTTTTACCGCCAATATATCCACCAACCCAACTTCTAAAAATATTACTATTTTTACTATATGTTACTGAGACTTTTTACAATTATGCTAATTGTAGCGACAAGCATCACTTCAATTGCTCAAAACAAAGACTACATTACAATTGGGGCAGGTTACAATTTATTATCATTTAAAGGCGATTTAAACCAAAATCAAAAATATAACGCACTCAATAGCTTCAGAGGTGGATATAACTTCTTTTTTGAAAAGAGATTTGGTGGCTTAATTGGCCTTTCAGGTAATGCAATGTTCGGCAAAGTATCTCAATATGAAAACTCTTCTTTTCATAGGTTGTACTTTCAATCTAAAGTTTCGGAATTTGATTTTAGAGTAAGTCTGTATTCAGATAACAAATTTCTTTTAGGACCTGAGACCCTTTTCACCCCTTTTATTTCTGCCGGTATTGGTTACTTAAAGTTTGACCCTTACGGAGATTTAGCAGACAAAAACAATGATACTTACTATTATTGGGCAGATGGTTCCTTGATGAACCAAGCTGAAACAGAAGAAAATGAACTTACAGCTTCTGAAATCAGTCGCGACTATGAATATGAAACGCAATTAACGGACCCTACAGAAGATTATTTAAGAAGTGCAATGGCAATTCCTTTAACATTAGGTATTAATTGCAAGTTGACTGACCATTTAAATATGCGAGTTAGTGGAACATATTTATATACTAACTCTGACTGGATAGATAATACAAGTGAAGATAGTAAAAATGACAAAATAATATCAACTAACTTTTCGCTCACTTATACAATTGGGGGGAAAGAAGACCAAAGCAGCTATTTTGGTGACACCAATTTCAATGAACTAATTGATGAGGACAATGACCAAGATGGCGTTAAAGATGTTATAGATATGTGCCAGCAAACACCTAAAGGTGTTATTGTGGACGAACTTGGCTGTCCGATTGATACAGACCAGGATGGTGTTCCTGACTTTATGGATAAAGAAGAAAATACCTCAGATACCTCGCACGTAAATAAAGATGGGGTAACAATTACTGATGAAGACTTTCTGCAAAAATTTATGCAGAGAGATTCAACTGGAATTGCAACTACTATATTGAAGGTCCATCATATTTCCAAATTAAAAGAAATGAAGGAATTCGACAGGCGAATTGATAAACACAATCGAAGCGGTATGCATATTGCTGTTCCTAAAGAGTTTCTGTTTGCTGATTTTGATAATGATGGAATTATTCATTCAGATGAAGCTATTAGCTGTTTAGACAAGTTTCTAGATGGGGAATTAAACATAACAATCAAGCAGCTATGCGACATGATTGACTTCTTTTTTGAACAATAATATCCGTGTATTTCAATCCATTATCTTGCAATTAGTGAATTCTAAGTTCTAGAATTTTTGCTTTTTAACACATTCTTGTTTGTAAGTAGGATATTAACAACTTATCAACACATTCTTATTCGGCTAAGTTTGTTGTCAAGCAGATTACATTTATTAATCTCAAACAAGAAACTATGTTTAAAGGCCTTATTTTATTTTCTAATTTAGCTATAGCACTCATAATTAATGTGATTTTTGGCGAAGGCGTTAAAGTCACTCAGAATTCACCAAATCAAGTTACCCCAGGTGGAGAATTTGTTGTAGAAATTTTAATTGACAAAACTGATGTAACTGGCTTCGCTAAAATTGTTCAAGAATTACCAGAAGGGTTTATGGCTGAAGCCATTGAAACCCAAGGCGCATCATTTACCTATAATGACAATAAAGTTAAACTAATTTGGATGGCACTGCCGCAAGCAAATGAATTTTCTATAAAATACAAAGTATTGGTTAGTTCTGAAGTATCAGGAGAGAAAATCATATCGGGAAAATTCTCATACCTTTATAATAATGAAAGAAAAACGGTTGATATTCCAAATAATAAAATTTTTGTAGGAACCGAACAAGTTGTCGAATCAATTCCATCTGAAATACTTCCAGAATCTACAATGGAAAACCCTATTGAACCAGAAACTGCTCCAAACGAGCCAGAAACTACTGCAGAAACTTCAATTGAACCAGAAACTATTGCAGAAACTCTAGTTGAACCAGAAACTATTGCAGAAACTCCAGTTGAACCAGAAACTATTGCAGAAACTCCAGTTGAACCAGAAACTATTGTAGAAACTCCAGTTGAAAAGGTCATTGAGAAGACGACATCAGAACAAGCTACTAAAACAACACTAGAATCTGCTACCCAAAATACACCTGAGCCAATTATAATTGGAGAGAGAAAAGTTAAAGATATGGGAAATGGTACATTTAAAATTGAAATTAGCATTGACCAAAATGGTATTGAGGGTTTTGCAAAAGCCCAAGAACAGCTGCCTGCAGGAATTTCCGTAGTAACAGGAGGTGAAACAAATAATGCTGTGTTCTCATATGTCGATTCACAAGCAAAATTTGTTTGG
>Ga0209335_10006249_pt1 | contig 10693 bp, 9 predicted proteins | sample COG_09_FD_184753 | JGI IMG/M metagenome (GOLD analysis project Ga0209335, IMG submission 184753) | Pelagic Microbial community sample from North Sea - COGITO 998_met_09 (SPAdes) (version 2) | ecosystem: Environmental > Aquatic > Marine > Neritic zone/Coastal water | place: Helgoland, sampling...
GCTTACTCAGCTTCTAGTTATTGCCTTAATGATTACGTCTTGTAAGACAATGTATCGGGCCAATAAAGTGAATACGCCCGTTTTTAAGAAGAAAGGAGAGCTTCAAGCAGAATTAGTTACGGGCTCAGGAGGTATCGAAGTTCAAAGCGCTTATTCCGTAACTAGCAACATTTCGTTAATGCTTAATGGAGTTTATGACAATTCCAAGGTTAGAGTAATAGATACGCTTTCTGGCGTGAGGGATGGGAATAGCGAATACAACAATATATTTGGTGAAGGAGCTATTGGTTATTACAAAACATTTGGAAGAGACACTTCAAAGATGGTTGCGATGTATTTTGGTGCTGGGATTGGTGAAACTAAAGGCTATAGTGATAGATGGGATACTGATTTTTTAAAGTATAATTCAAGATATACACGTTTGTTTTGGCAACCAACTTATGGTGTTTTAGTGAAAAGAAATTTTGAAGTTGCTGCAGCTGTTCGATTCTCATTCTTGAATTATCATTCGTTAACTATAAAAGATGATATTGAAACAAGCTATCACGCATCTAGCTATGATTTCTTTATCGACCCTGTTTTGTCTATAAAAGGTGGTTATGACCAGTTTAAGTTTGTTGTTCAGCTTGGCGCTTCACTACCAATTATGAAGCAAGAGTATTACTCATCATCACCCTTGCTATTGTCTTTTGGGTTTCATTTAAACTTTACCAGATATTGGGAACGTGAGGATGACTATTTTGAGGATTAGAGTAATATAGTTTTTATGAAGCGAACATCTGATTTTCTCATATTACAACATATTAATTTTTAGATTATATCTTAACTTATATGCAGAAACAAAGCTACCAAGACCACTTCAATTTATCTTTTCTTCAGTTATTGTGCAAATCAAAATTGAACTCATGTAATAATCCAAAAAAGACAATCATTTTTTTTATTTTTGGTAGCCTTTTAAAAGTAGGTATTCGATGACTAAACTAAAGAATTACGCACAAGGAAAATGGGTTGAAGGAGACGGTAATGAAACCGCACTTTTTAATTCAATAACTGGGGAAGAAATAGGTTCGGCATCTAGCTCAGGGTTAGATTTTGCTGAGATGATGAATTACGCCAGAACCATAGGTGGGCCTGCACTTAGAAAGATGACATTCCAAGAAAGAGGCTTAATGCTTAAAGCCTTGGCGCTGCATCTTATCGGAATTAAAAAGAAGTTTTACGCCATGAGTGCTTATACTGGTGCTACAAAAATTGACTCTTGGATTGATATTGAAGGAGGGATTGGTAACTTATTTGCAAATGCTAGTTTAAGGCGTCAATTTAATGATGCACCTTTTTATATAGATGGAGAATATGCTCCGATGTCTAAAGAAGGAACTTTTATTGGTCATCACATAATGGTGCCAAAAGAAGGCGTTGCTATTCATATTAATGCGTTCAATTTTCCAATTTGGGGAATGTTAGAGAAAATAGCAGTAAACTTAATGGCAGGTGTTCCTGCTATTGTGAAGCCAGCTACTGTAACTTCATACCTTACAGAATTGATGGTAAAAGAAATTGTGGATTCTAAAATATTACCTGAAGGCTCGTTACAGTTAATTTGCGGCTCTGCTAGAGGCATTATTGACCATGTAGAAAGTCAAGATGTTGTAACCTTTACAGGTTCTGCTTCAACTGGCAAAATGTTAAAGTCAAGCCCTCGCTTAATTGAAGAAGCAGTGCCATTTAATATGGAAGCAGATTCTTTAAATGCCTCAATATTGGGAGCTGACGCTATACCTGGCACAGATGAGTTTGATTTGTTTATCAAAGAGGTTCAAAAGGAAATGACAGTAAAAGCGGGGCAGAAGTGTACAGCGATCCGTAGAATAATAGTTCCAGAAAACTTAGTTGAAGATGTTCAAATTGCGTTGGGTAAACGCTTGGCAAAAACTGTAATTGGAGATCCTTCGGTTGAAGGAGTGAGAATGGGGGCGTTGGCAGGAGTTGAGCAACGTGAAGATTTGAAAGAGAAAGTTGAGCAACTAGCGAAATCACAAGAAATAGTTTATGGTAGCTTAGATGATTTTGAGGTAACCGGTGCAGACAAAAATAAAGGTGCTTTCTGTTCACCGATTCTATTTTTAAACACTAATCCTTTCCATAATACAGATTGCCATAATGTTGAGGCATTTGGTCCAGTTTCTACTATTTTACCATATAAAGATTTAAACGAAGCAATTGAGTTGGCGAATATGGGAAAAGGTTCATTAGTTTGTTCAATTGTTACTAATGATGATAAAATTGCAACTGAATTTGTGATGGGCGCTGCGCCATTGCACGGCAGAATTTTAGTCCTTAATGCTGCTTGTGCTAAAGAAAGCACAGGTCATGGTTCTCCAATGCCTATGTTAACGCATGGCGGACCTGGTAGAGCAGGTGGTGGCGAAGAGATGGGAGGTAAACGTGGAATTATGCACTATTTGCAAAGAACCGCTATCCAAGGACATCCTTCTATGATTACCAAAATCACTAAACAATATCAATATGGTGCAGAGCAAACTGAACATGATAAACATGTGTTTCAAAAGTATTTTGAAGAAATAGAAATAGGTGATACAGTAATTACCAGGAAGCATACTGTTATTGAAGCTGATATTGTGAATTTCGCTAATCTTAGTGGAGACCATTTTTACGCACATGTTGATGAAACTTCATTAGATGGAACCATTTTCGAAAGTAGAGTTGCACATGGATATTGGATTTTATCGAAAGCTGCAGGTCTTTTTGTTGATGGAAAAAAAGGTCCCGTATTGTTAAATTATGGATTAGATGAATGTCGATTTACCAAGGCAGTTTACCCAGGAATGACCATCGGAGTAAGATTTACAGCAAAAGAAAAAATAGCTCAGGAAAAGAAAGATGAAAACGATATTAAGAAAGGAATTGTAAAGTTCTTAGTTGATGTTTACGATGAAACAGGAGAGACGGTAGCTTTAACAACAATATTGACAATGGTTAAATTTAAAAACCAAAATTAGAATTATGGAATTAAAATCGCTTACCCCGAACCTAATGGTTCAAAATGTGAACGATACAGTTCATTACTACCAAGAAAATTTAGGGTTTACTTTATTAGAAACCGTTCCGAAAGAAGGTCCATTAGATTGGGCAATGCTTAAGCGTAATGAAGTAGTAATTATGTTTCAATCGAAAAGAAGCATGGTTAAAGACTTGCCACGTTTCGAAAAACAAAATCCAGGCGGAGGTTTTACACTTTATATCAGAATGGATCAGGTTCACGAATTATATTACGAATTATTGGAAACAGCGGAGATTGTATCAGAAATTGAAGAAACATTTTATGGTACAACTGAGTTTTCAATTACAGATCCTAATGGTTATGTGTTAACTTTTTCTGAAAATAACGAAGACTAGCATGGACGAGGCAATTGAACAGGGTGAGGTGAAATGCAATATTGAAGAAGGGATTGCAATAATTGAATTTTCTCATCCATTAAGTAATTCTTTACCTGGAAAGGTGCTGGCTAAATTAGCAGAAACGATAACAGACTTAGGAAATAATGACAACGTTGTCGTCATAATTCTTAAATCAGCTGGTGAGCGGGTTTTTTGCGCAGGAGCAAGCTTTGATGAGTTAATTTCGATTAAAGATTTAGAAACCGGAAAAATATTCTTTTCTGGTTTTGCCAATGTTATTAATGCAGCGCGTAAATGTCCTAAATTTATTATTGGTCGTGTTCAAGGAAAAGCAGTAGGTGGGGGCGTAGGAATGGCTTCTGCAGTAGATTTTTGTTATGCGACAAAACACGCTTCGGTTAAGTTGAGTGAGCTCGCAGTAGGCATAGGACCTTTTGTTGTTGGCCCGGCAGTTGAGAGAAAAGTAGGAAAATCAGCCATGAGTATGATGGCTATAAATGCATCCCAATGGTATTCTGCTGATTGGGCGGAAGAAAAAGGTCTTTATGCCGACACGTTCGAAACTGCTGAACAAATGGACACGGCTATTGATGTTTTGGCTAAGAAATTAGTACAATCCAACCCGGAAGCCATGCGTTTGCTAAAAAGAGCTTTTTGGGAGGGAACAGATCACTGGGATGAGTTACTGAAAGAAAGAGCTGCAATTAGCGGTAAACTAGTACTCTCAGAGTTCACCGTTAATGCAATTAATCAGTTTAAGAATAAATAAAGCTTCTCCTAGGTTAATCAGTAAGTTGACCCGATACACTGCGGAAAACATAACGGCACCGACCTAGATGTTATTAAAGGCCATTGCGGATAGATATATGCTGATTGAAGAGCATGAATTAGCAAACATTTTATTTGTGTTTCGAGTTTAGCCCTTGGCATCAATTAATGCTGTGGTTCGTTTAATTTCAACAATAGCATTTTTCAATTTTTCAATATCACCTTGCGAATTATATCCATTGATTGAAAATCTGAGATAAGTTTGTGCGTCTTGAACAAAAATGGGTGTTTGAATTTTGTACTTTTCAAAGAGTTTAAATTGCAAGTGGATAGGGTCGGTTGTTTGTACTGGTATGCTACACATTTGACCCAAATAGGTTGTGTTTACAGGACAAATAGGTGCAGATCCAAACAAGCCACAAACATCAGCATAGTTATCCAAAACCAATTTTACGCACGATTCAGAAATTTTTGCCCAGTTATGCTCTGCTCTGAATTGTATTGCTTTAGGGACAGTTAAAAAGGCCGAAAAATCTCTTGTGCCTTGATATTCATGATAATCTAAAAACAAAGAATCTGATGGGTGCGCACTTTCATATCCCCAACTTATAATTAAAGGATCATATAGCTCTTGCAATTCCTTTTTAACATATAAGAAAGAGCAACCTTTTGGAGTAAGTAACCACTTATGACAAGCACCCGTGTAAACATCGACTTCAATTTTTTGCAGATCTAATTCAAGCTGTCCTGGTATATGAGCACCATCAACTATGGTAAGTAATCCATAATCCTTAGCTCTTTTACAGATAGCAGCAACTGGCAGCTTCAATGCAGTAGAGCTCGTTAAATGACTAATGAAAATAGCTTTTGTATTTGGGGTTAACCCCTTAAAAAAGTCTTCAACTACTTGTTCTGTGGAACTAATAGGTAATGAAATATGTTGTCTAATAAACTTAGCTCCCGACTTTTTGCAGTAGTAATTCCAAGTTCGATCCATGGCGCCATATTCAATATCTGTAGCTAGTATTTCATCGCCAGTTTGCAGCTGAAGACTTTTAGCGATAATATTTATAGCATAAGATGGATTGGTAGTAAATACCACATCATCACCATTGCAGTTGATAAAGTTGCCTAACGATTCTCTAGCTTGCTTCAGGTATTTCGGGCCAGTATGTATAAAGAAGTTCATCGCATCCTGCTCTAACTCCAATTGCCATTTTTGGTAATCATCAAATATCGGTTTTGGACACGCACCAAAAGACCCATGATTCAAGTGCGTAATCTCGGGATTCAAGTGAAAAAGTGAGTTTATATCTTCCATATAGTTTCCATTTTTTGCTAGTGCTTGTTCTTTTTATTTACGAAGCTAATAATTCGAAATTGATAAGATAAAATTAAGGTTTGAACGGCTCGTAATTCATTAATAACCGAATAACCTATGATTAAATTATTTAGCATTAGAATATCACTACCTTTGCACGCTCAAAACAGAAACTATGCAGTCTATTAGAAATGTCGCAATTATTGCACACGTTGACCACGGTAAAACAACCTTAGTTGATAAAATTATTGACGAATGTCAAACGTTAGATGAAAGAACAGAGCGAACGGATTTATTGTTAGATAATAATGATTTAGAAAGAGAAAGAGGCATTACTATTCTTTCTAAAAATGTTTCTGTTCTTTATAAAGATGTTAAAATTAATGTAATTGACACACCCGGTCACGCTGATTTTGGTGGTGAAGTAGAAAGAGTGTTAAAAATGGCTGATGGTGTATTGCTGTTGGTTGATGCATTTGAGGGCGCGATGCCACAAACACGTTTTGTATTGGGTAAAGCCATTGAGTTAGGATTAAAACCAATCGTTGTAGTTAACAAGGTAGACAAAGAAAACTGTACACCTGACTTAGTGCAAGAGGCAGTTTTTGATTTAATGTTCAGTTTAGATGCTACCGAAGATCAATTAGATTTTGTAACAATATTTGGATCATCTAAACAAGGTTGGATGAGCACAGATCATGCAAAACCGACAACAAATATTATTCCGTTGCTAGATGCTATTATTTCTGAGATACCTGAAGCGCCATATAGGTTGGGTGATCCTCAAATGCAGATTACATCGTTAGATTACAACAAGTTTGTTGGTAGAATTGCAATTGGTAGAATTTTTAGAGGTGATTTAGAAGAAGGAAAAGATTACATGCTTTGTAAAGCCGAAGGCGTTAAGAAAAAAGTTAGAATTAAAGAGCTCCATGTCTTTGACGGAATGGGTAAGGCTAGGGTCAAAACTGCTCGTAGTGGGGATATTTGTTCAATAACTGGTATTGAAGGTTTTGAAATTGGAGACACGCTTTCTGATCTGGAAAATCCTGAAGAAATGCCAAGAATTAGTATTGATGAACCAACAATGAGTATGTTGTTTACTATCAATAATTCACCATTTTTTGGTAAAGAAGGTAAGTTTGTTACCTCTCGTCACTTAAGAGATAGATTGTATCAAGAGCTAGAGAAAAACCTAGCTCTTAAGGTTGTAGACTCTAGTACTGAAGATAAATTTGATGTTTACGGTCGCGGAATTCTTCACTTGTCTGTCCTTATCGAAACCATGCGTAGAGAAGGGTATGAGCTGCAAGTCGGTAAGCCTCAGGTGATTTTTAAAGAAATTGACGGAATTAAAAATGAGCCATACGAAACTTTAGTAATAGATATTCCAGAAGAGTTCTCAGGAAAAGCAATTGATTTAGTGACTCAACGCAAAGGAGACATGCTGGTAATGGAGCCGAAAGGAGATTTACAACATTTAGAATTTGATATTCCTTCTCGTGGATTAATTGGATTAAGAAATAATATGCTTACAGCTACATCTGGAACAGCTGTTATGACGCACCGATTTAGAGAGTATGCTCCTTACAAAGGTGTAATTGATGAAAGATCTAAGGGGTCTTTAATTTCTATGGATGCTGGAGCTTCAACAGCCTTTGCTATTAACAGATTGCAAGATAGAGGTCGTTTCTTTATCGAGCCAGGCGATGTTATTTACAAAGGTCAAGTAATAGGTGAGCACACAAGAGATAATGATTTGGAAATCAATCTTGTAAAAGGAAAACAATTAACCAATATGCGTAAATCAGGAAGTGATGAAGCAGTTAAAATAGCTCCAAAAGTTAATTTCTCTTTAGAGGAGTTCATGGAGTATATTAGAGAAGATGAATACCTTGAAGTTACTCCTGAAAGCTTACGAGTTAGAAAGATAACACTGCGTTAGTAAAGGTCTTTTACAATTTAACTTTTCATCTAGTCCTAAAGTTTATAGCTTCTGGGGAAGCTTAAACATTATATAGGTTGTAATAATTGCCATAAGTTTAATTGTGACAGCTATTCATTACCTCATTAATGATTTTACATGCTTCTCTGATTTCGATTTCACTTATTGTAAGAGGCGGAGCTAGCCTGAAACTATTATTACAAGAGATAAACCAAAATCCAATTACTCCTTTTTCTAAACAGTTCCGCACAACTTTTTGAACCGTTTCAAAGTTGTCCAATTCGATTGCAAGCATTAGTCCTATTTGTCGGACTTCAGTTACCAACGAATTTTTTTCTAGTAGTTCCCGAAACAATTGACCTTTAGCAGCAACAGAATCGAGTAGATTTTCTTCTTCAATTACTTGAATGTTTGCCAATGCAGCAGCACAGCAAACGGGATGACCACCAAATGTAGTAATATGCCCTAGCATAGGGTTGTTACGTAGTAAAGCCATTTTTTCTTTTGAAGAAATGAATCCTCCAATAGGCATACCTCCGCCCATACCTTTTGCTATTGTTAGAATGTCGGGAATAACATTAAAGTGCTCGAATGCGAAGAGTGGGCCTGTTCTACCGAAACCCGTCTGAATTTCATCGAAAATAAGCTGGGCACCGGTTTCGTTGCATTTATTTCGCAAAGCCTTCATGAATTCTTGCGAAGGAATTCTAAGACCAGCATCGCCTTGGATAGGTTCGATGATAACTGCCGCAGTTTTGGTTGTTATTTCTTCTAAATCTGATATAGAATTAAAATTGATAAATTTAACATCAGGTAGTAGTGGGCGGAAGCGATACTTTTTTTGCTCATTTCCGGTAACACTTAATGAGCCATGAGTATTACCATGATATGAGTTGTTAAACGAAATTATCTCGGTTCTATTCGTTACTCTTTTAGCTAGCTTTAAAGCAGCCTCGTTGGCTTCAGTTCCTGAGTTAACTGGATATAGGCAATCTAACGTATTAGGCAGGAGAGAGGTAAGTTTCTCAGCTAGTTCCGCTTGTGGTTTTTGGATGTATTCTCCATAAACCATTACGTGCATGTATTTATCTAGCTGTCGTTTGGTTGCTTCTACCACCTTAGGGTGACGATGACCAACATTACTAACAGCAACTCCGGAAATCAAATCCATATATCGTTTACCAGAAGTATCGTAAATGTAGATTCCCTCTGCAGATTCCACTTCTATGCCATAAGGGCTATCTGTAGTTTGGGCTTGGTGTTGGTAAAATGTTTGGGATAAGCTCATCCTAGCAAAAATAAAAAAAGCACTCAATTGAGTGCTTTTAATTTAATGAGGTTTTTTGCCATTCGGTGAGTCGCCACCACCTTTTTGTTTCTCACGAAGTTTTTTGAGTAACTCTCTTCTAAAACTCTGTTCAGCTTTATATAATGCTGCCACTTTCTTAGTTGGCAAAACTTGTTTGTATTTTTCGTGATACTCCTTTTCTAAATCCAACTCCTTTTGTTTGAACTCAAAACGTTGGATTACCATTTCTTCAACTTCGGCATCAGTCATCGACTCTGGATCTTTCTTCTTGTCTGGTCGATTGGCTTCACGAATCTCGTGCAATTTGGTTTCCAGCTCATTATAAACAGGCCAAAAAACTTGCGCTTCTTCTGGAGTTAAATCGAGTTTTTCTGTGATGTAAGCAATTTTATGTGCCTTCATTCTTTCGCGCGCTTCCTTGTTTGGTGGTGGTCCTGGGTGGTGTTGAGCCAAAGCCCATAAACCTGAAAGTAGAAATGCTAATGATAGTATTGTAGTTTTCATATTTTCGATTTGTTAAAGTTCATAGTATAGTTGTGACACGTCAACTTCTTCTTCTAATAAATAATTGACTATTTCTTCTTCAGACAGTTCTTCTTGATCTTCAGAATCGTTATTATCTTCACTATATAGCACAGCTAGAAATCCATCATCAACAGATGGATATCCGTAGTATTCCAGTGATTGTTCAATTTCGTAGGCAGTAAGTTCTTCAAGCGTTAAATTCTCAGCCGGATTATTTAACAACAATGTTCCAAGAATAATTATAGCACACACAGCAATAGGAGTCAGTACTTTGTAGTTGAATAACCATGCGAACGAGAAGCTAGAAGATGCATTTTCTTCAGCATCAATTTTGCTTTTAACCTTCATCGGAAATTCATCAAAATAGTTTGAAGGAACAGAAAAGTGATTCTCCTTTTTCAATGATGAAAGGGTAGGAGCCATCTTTTTTAATTCTTCTAAATCTGATATTTCGTTTTGCTTGTTCATTCTATTCTAAGACTGTTTTTTTTCTAAATGGTTTAATCTTGTTTAAGTTTTTGCTCAATTTTTTTGATTGCGTGATGATAAGATGCTTTAAGTGCACCAACCGATGTGTCAAGTATTTCACTCATTTGAGTGTACTTCATTTCTTCGAAGTACTTCATGTTGAAAACCAATCGTTGTTTTTCTGGAAGCGTTAGAATTGCCTGCTGCAATTTTCTCTGAATTTCATCACCAGTAAATGAATTATCACTTTCAAAATCTGAGGCAAGTTCATGCACAGCATCAGATATAGGGACAAAGAATCGTTTCTTCTTCTTGTTAAGAAATGTAATTGTCTCGTTAGTAGCTATTCTATATAGCCACGTGTATAAATTGGCATCGGCTCGAAAATTATCTAACCCTTTCCATGTTTTTATCCATGTGTTTTGGAGAATATCATCTGCATCATCATGGTCGAGAACCATTCTTCTGATATGCCAATAAAGTTTTTCTTGATGTTTTCGAACTATAGTATTAAACGGAAAATGCCGCGAATCTTCTGATTTAAATTGCTCTAATAATTCTCTATCTGAGTATTTTTCCGCCAATAGGATCTCTAATTATGGAAAAACAAAATTATCGCAGGGCCCAAAGTTGATTTTGGGTGAACAATTATTTTCTCTGAATAACTTTCTCAACAGCGTTAACCACATCTTGTGTATCTAAACCATATTTAGTTAAGAGCTGTTCAGGAGTTCCGCTTTCTCCAAATGTATCGTTAACAGCAACCATTTCTATAGGTGTAGGGTATTCAGCAGCAAGAACCTGAGCAATACTATCGCCAAGTCCCCCATTTTTCATATGCTCTTCAGCTGTTACCGCGCATTTTGTTTTTCTTACGCTTTGTAAGACTGCGTTTTTGTCTAAAGGTTTAATCGTGTGTATGTTTATTATTTCAGCA
>Ga0209335_10006250_pt1 | contig 10689 bp, 10 predicted proteins | sample COG_09_FD_184753 | JGI IMG/M metagenome (GOLD analysis project Ga0209335, IMG submission 184753) | Pelagic Microbial community sample from North Sea - COGITO 998_met_09 (SPAdes) (version 2) | ecosystem: Environmental > Aquatic > Marine > Neritic zone/Coastal water | place: Helgoland, sampling...
ATTCCATTCCATTGTAACAAGATAAGATCCTCTAATACTACCCTGACCAACACCAAGTAAAGCATTCATGCCAAGTTTTTTTAATTTCTTTTCATCATAAATATTTATTTTTAAACCAAATTTCTTAAGTTCATTTATTCTTTTTGCATATTCATCTGGATGCAAAATATTGCCAGGTTCTGAGACAAGATCTCTAGCAAAAAAAGTACCTTCCTCTAATGCTTTAAATCTCAATTGAATTTGAGATGAAATTCTATTTTTATTTCCTACAACGTTAATTGAAATTTTTTTTTTATCTTTTTTAGATTTGTAGATGTTAAATTCGTAAGATTTTAATTTTATACCGTGAAGAAAATATCCAACGAAATCTTTTAATTTGCTGTTTATTGTGTCTGTGTTTACAAGATAATCTTCTTTTTTTTTGTAGTTTATATGATTATGAAATTTAGCACCTAAATTCTCTATATCTGACACTTTCAAATCTTTTTTTATGGATAATAAAAATATTGTTTTTTTTGAATTTATTTGAAAAAAAAGTAAATCTTTTTTTAAATCACTATTTTTTAATAAGTCTGAAATATATAAAAATTCGTTATTTGATATATGTTTTTTTATGCTCTTGATATTAAAATTATCATCAACAAATAAAATATGATTCGAGACAGTATTTGTTGAAGCGCTATGCTTATAATTAATTTGAATAGTCATAAGTTTTAAATACACTCTACGTGAGTTGAATGTTATATATGAATAAAATACTTATATTTCAATGAAAAAATTAATTTTTAGAAAATTTTTAATAGATGCTTTCCTAAGTTTTTTAATACTTATAATTTGTTTTTCATTAATTGTTTGGGTAATTCAGGCAGTTAACTATCTTGATTTTATATCTGAGGATGGTCACGGTTTCAAAGTTTATTTTTTATATACATTGTTTAGTTTTCCAAAGATATTTTCAAAATTATTTTTAATATCTTTATTTATTTCTTTGTTCTACGTAATAATAAAATATGAAAATGACAATGAATTGAATATATATTGGTCGGTAGGAATTTCAAAAATAAATTTTGTTAATAAGATTATTAAATTTTCTATTTTATTATTAATAATACAATTCATTTTAACCTCTTATGTTTCTCCTAAAACACAAAATATGGGAAAATCTTTTATAAGAATGTCTGATATTGATTTTTTTCCATCACTTATCAAAGAGAAAAAATTCATAGATACTTTGTCTGACTTAACAATCTATGTTGATGAGCAATCAGCTGATAAAAAACAATTTAAGAATATATTAATTAAGGATCAGAAAAGAGATTTAAATGAATTTCAATTAATCATAGCAAGCAAAGGCAAGATTATATCAAAAAATGATTCAAATTTTTTAATATTAAATAAAGGGGAAATCTTTACTAGTAGTGATAATAAAGATTTTTCTAATTTTAAATTTGAAAATTTTGAATTTAACCTTTCAAAATTTAGCAGCAAGACGACAGTAATACCTAAAATCCAAGAAAATAAATCTTCCAATATAGTAAAATGCTACTTAAATAATTCTAATTTTAATATGAAATTTGATATAAATTATGATGAGCTTAGATGTGACAAAGGTGGTAAAAAAGATATTGTTCAAGAAATTTTTAAAAGATTTTATCAGCCATTTTTTATTCCACTTTTATGTTTGATCGCATGTATGCAAATAATTAATAATAAGTTTAATAACAATTATACATTTTATAAAATATTAATATTTATATTTGGTATAATTACACTATTTACATCTGAAGTCTTGACAAAATATACAGGCAATAATCTAACAAAAGATATAATTATTCTTTCATTTCCTTTTTTTTTATTTTTATCAATTTATTTGTTCGTATTAAAAAAAAATTATAGTTAATGAAAACTTATATAAAATATATCGTAAATAATTTTATTAAATTACTTCTTTTGGTAAGTTTAATTTTTTTTCTTTTAATTTTGTTACTAAACTTATTTGAAGAATTAAATTTTTTTAAAGATACTAATGAAAGTTTATACTATCCATTATTATTAAATATTCTTAATGCACCAACAATTTTAAATAGCATCTTTCCATTTATTTTTTTAATATCAACACAATTTTTATTTATTAACTTAATCGAAAAAAATGAGCTTATAATATTAAAAAATTTTGGTATAGATAACTTAAAGTTAATTAGTATTATTTCTTTAGTTGCATTTATTACTAGTTTGTTAATAGTCATTTTTTTTTATAACTTTTCTGCAAAACTAAAACATTTTTATCTTGAACTCAAAAATGATTTTGCAAATGATAATAAATATCTTGCTGTCATTACTGAAAATGGAATTTGGATTAAAGATGAGATTAATAGCAAAAAGATAATCATTAATGCTGAATTAATTGAAGGGAATAATCTCAGAAATGTAGTAATTACTCAATTTGACAATGATTTTACACCCAAAACATATATATATGGAAAAGTTGTAAATATTAAAAAAAATGATTGGGTAATTGAGAAAGCGATCATAATTGAAAAAAATGTTAGAACAATAAAAAATAATTTTTTATTTGAGTCTAATTTTAATTCTGAAAAAATTAATACTCTTTTTTCAAACTTAACATCATTAACAATATGGGAATTATACCAACTTAGAGATGATTACAATTCAGTAGGTTATTCAGTAAAAGAGATAAACATACATTTGCAAAAAATTTATTCTTTTCCAATTTATTTAACGATTTTAACTATTTTTGCATCAGTGTTAATGTTAAATGTGCCTTTCAATAAACCAAAATTCTTTTACTTATTATTGGGTATATTTGTGTCTGTATTAATATTTTATATTAATCACTTCTCAAGTTTACTAGGAGAAAATAATAAACTTCCAATCAAAATATCAGTTTGGTTGCCACACGTTATTGTTTCCATCTTAACTGGAATTGGTATGGTCAGGATAAATGAAAAATAAAAAAAAAATAATTATTTCTTATTTGTTGATAATATTATTTTTCAATATTTCAGTAAGTGCTGAAAAAATTGATTATTCAAGTAATTCAATTAAAATTTTAGAAAATGGTAAAATTGTATCTGGTGAAGGAGATGTGCAAATTATTATAGATGATAAAATATTTATTAGTTCTGAAAAATTTCAATTTTATAAAGAAACTGGTATTTATAGAATTTTTGATAATGTTAAATTTAAAGATAATATAAACAAGATTACAGCTTCAGGGTCAGAGATTATTTTTTCAACAATAGATAACAAGGTTTCATCGAAAACTAAATCTAAAATTAATTATAACCAGACTTATGATATTGATTTTAATAACTTTGAGTATGATATTAATAATCAAAAAATAAAATCTAATGATTTTGTAAAGATTAAAGATACGATAAATAATTATTTTGAACTTTATGAATTTTTATTTGAAATAAAAAATAATCAGTTCATTGGTAAAGAAATTAAATTTGTCGACAACCAGCAAAATAAATATGTATTAAAAGATATTATGATTGACACAAAAAATAATAATATTTATGGAAGAGATTTAAATATAGATTTTAACAAAAATTTATTTGGAAACAGTGAAAATGATCCAAGAATAAAAGCAAAAAGTGTTAAAATAAAAGATCAATCTTCTTTTATAAAAAAAGGTGTGTTTACCTCTTGCAGTAAAGATAACGATTGTCCTCCATGGAGTATGCTTGCTGAAGAAATTGAACACGATAAAATTTCACAAACAATAAAATATAAAAATGCATGGTTAAAAATTTATGATGTACCAACTTTTTATTTTCCAAAATTTTCTCATCCAGACCCTACAGTTAGAAGAAAATCAGGTTTTTTATCACCAAAATTTAGTAATTCAAAAAACATTGGATCATCAATAACTATTCCTTATTTTCATGCTCTGTCTGAAAGTAAAGATATAACCTTTAAACCAAAACTATTTTTTAATAACGAAATTGTTTTACATAATGAATATAGGCAAGAAAATAAAAATAGTAGTCACATAGCTGACTTTAGTATTTTGTCATCAGATATTTTTTCCTCAAAAAACACTACAAAAACACATTTTTTTTCAAATTCAAAATTTGAAATAAATAATGATTTTTTTAATGAAAGCAATTTTGAGCTAAATCTACAAAATGTAACAAATGATGAGTATTTAAAAATCTATAAAATTGATGGTAATCAAATTGATGTTGATAATAATACATTGCATTCTTATTTATCACTAGACTCAGAAAAAAATGATATTGATTTTTATTTATCATTAGAAGTTTACGAAGATTTATCTAAAGACAAACAAAGTAGGCATGAATTTATTTACCCAAATTATTTTCTTCAAAAAAATATTTTATCTGAAAAAGGTAATAATTTACTTTTAAAATCTTATGGAAGCCAAAGAAAATATAATACAAATCTATATGAGGGAGTTATAATCAACGACTTTGAATTTAATACCGCATCAAAATTTACAAATAGCGGATTTATTACTAATTACAAAATGCTATTTAAGAATACAAATGTTGATGCAAGAAACTCAAATAAGTATAAAGACAAATTTGAACAAACTCTAGCAACGATAATTCAATATAACGCTCAATTACCTTTAAAAAAAGAAAATTCAGATAGTTTGAATAATTTTACTCCTAAGATTGCTTTTATGTATAGCCCAAATAAAACTAAAAACTTAAACTTAGAGAAACGTAGAATTGACACATCTAACATTTACTCTTTAAACAGAGTTACTGATAATGAAACTGTTGAAGGAGGAACATCTATAACTTATGGGGCAATCTTTAATAAGATAAACAAAAAAACAAATGAGGATATCTTAAATTTAGAGGTATCTTCTCTTTTAAGAGTAGAAGAAAATCTTGACCTGCCAACATCAAGTACAATTGGCAAAAAAATGTCAGATATTTTTGGTAAAATAGAAATCTATCCTAATAAAAACTTGTCAATGAAATATGATTTTTCAATAGATAACAATTTGGATAAAACTAATTATGATAGTATCTCAACAAAATTCACGATTAATAAATTTGTAACATCTTTTGAATATTCTGATGAAAAAAATAATTTTATTAATGAAAGTTTTACATCAAATTCATCCTCTTTTGAAATCAATAAGAGTAGTAGTATCAGTTTTAATACTAGAAGAAATAATGAAAAAAGTGCTACAGAATTTTATAATTTAATTTACAATTATAAAAATGATTGTTTAACTGCATCAGTCAAATTTAATAAAGAGTTCTATAAAGACTCAGATTTGAAACCAGAAAAAGAAATTTTCTTTACATTAAGTTTAATACCCTTTGGTGGTGTAACAACTGCAAATTAATGAAAAGAAAATTTTTTTTTTACTTGTTAATTGTTATTTACTTTTGCACAAATCAAGTAATTAGTTTGGAAAATAAGATTATCTTAAAAGTAAATAATAAAATAATAACTACATTTGATGTAAAACAAGAAGAAAAGTATTTGATTGTTTTAAATCAAAACTTAGAAAAAATAGATCAAAATAGATTAAAAATTTTAGCAATAGACTCTATAATTAAAGAAAAAATCAAAGAAATAGAATTGGTTAAATATTATCAAATCGAAAATGCCTTAAATGAAAAAAATTTAAATAGAATAATTAAAAATCTTTATCAAACAATTGGGTTTAAAAGTGAAGAGGAATTTACAGATTTTTTAAAAACACAAAATCTTAAATTTAAATCAGTAAAAAGAAAATTAGCGATTGAGATGCTGTGGAACAACTTAATATTTGAAAAATTTAATAGCCGTGTTGTTATTGATGAATTAGAGTTAAAAAGTCTTTTGGATAAAGAAATAAATAATTTAAGTCAATCAAAAGAAATGCTTCTATCTGAAATATTAATTAAAAATTCTAAAGAATTAAAATTAGATAAAGTTTATTTAGAAATTTTAAAAAGTATTAAAAATGTTGGGTTTGCAGCAACTGCAAACATTTTTAGTATATCAGATACAGCTAAAATTGGTGGAAAGGTAGGATGGATTAAAGAAACCTCTTTATCAAAACAAATACTAAATAGTATAATTAATTTAGAAAAAGGTCAGATTTCCAAACCTATTAAAATAAACGAAAATTTTTTAATACTTACTGTTGATGATATCAAAATTAGTAAACAAAAAATCGATAAAAATGATATTTTAAAAAATAAAATTTCTTTTAAAAGAAATCAGCAACTTGAGAGGTTTTCATTGGCATACTTTAATAGAATAAAACAAAATATCCAAATAAATGAATTATAAGCCGATAGTAATTGTACATGGTGAACCTAATAGTGTGTTTTTGGAAATTTTTTTTAAATCAATTAGATATAAAGAATTCAAAAGTCCTTTGATTTTAATCTGTTCACACAAAATATTAAAATTTCAAATGAAGAAAATGAAATTTAAAATGAAAATTAAAAAATATAATCCATTATCACTAAACAAAGTAAAATTAGATAATAAAACAATTAATATTATTGATATTAATTATAATGAACCATTAATGTTTACAAAAATTAATAGTAAATCAAAAAAATATATAACTAATTGTTTCGAAACATCTTTTAAAATTCTAAAATATGGAATAACCGATAAATTTATTAACGGTCCTATTTCAAAAACTTCTTTTTTGAAAAAAAAATTTTTAGGTATAACTGAGTACTTAGAAAAAAAGACAGGGGCTAAAAAAAGCGCAATGCTTATTTATAATAAAAAATTGTCAGTTTGCCCAATTACAACACATATGCCTTTAAAATCTGTTGTTAAAAATATAAGTAAAAAAAAGATTATTGAGAAAGTTGTTTTAATAAATAATTTTTATAAAAAGATTTTGGGCTTTAGTCCTAAAATAGCTTTATTAGGATTAAATCCACATTGTGAAAGTGTTGATAAATTTAATGAAGATGAAAAAGTTATAAAACCAACTATAAAATATTTATTTAAAAATAACATTAATGTTAAGGGTCCATATTCAGCTGATACTGCATTTTTAAGAAAAAACAGAATAAATTTTGATGTAATTGTGGGAATGTACCATGATCAAGTTTTAACACCATTAAAAACCCTTTATGAATATGATGCAATAAATATAACTTTAGGATTACCTTTTTTAAGAATTTCTCCAGACCATGGACCAAATGAAAAAATGCTTGGACAAAATAAATCAAATCCTCTTAGTTTAATTAAAGCAATAGAATTTTTAGAAAAAAATTGATTAAAGCAAAAAAAAGTTTAGGTCAAAATTTCTTAATTGATAAAAATATAATTGATAGAATAATTGATACAGTATCAATTACTAATAATGAAATTTTAGAAGTTGGCCCAGGTACAGGAAATCTAACAAGAGAAATTTTAAGAAACAATCCAAGCAAAATGTATCTTGTTGAAAAAGACACTTTTTTAGCAGAGTCTTTAAAAGAAATAATTGATGAAAGAGTTAAAATTTTCAACGAAGATATTCTAAAATTTAGTGAAAACGCATTATCTAAAAATAAGATTATTGTATTTGGAAACTTACCCTACAATATTTCAACAGAAATACTAGGTAGATGGATAACAAATTTAAAAGATGATTGTTGGTTTTCTGATCTTGTTTTAATGTTTCAAAAAGAAGTAGCAGATAGAATTATTGCTCAATTTAATACCTCTGCTTATGGAAGATTATCGATTTTAGCTAATTGGAGACTTAACATTAATAAAATTTGCGATATATCGCCTGAAAGTTTTTCACCTAGACCGAAAATACAAAGCTCCTTAATTCACTTTACTCCTAAAAAAAACTTTGCTGAAATTAAAGATCCAATAAATTTAGAAAAGATAACTAGAATATTTTTTAGCCATAGAAGAAAAATGTTAAAAAAACCATTTAACCAGATATTTAATGGTAATACTGTTTTGCTAAATAAATTAAATTTGGATTTAAATTTAAGACCTCAAAACTTAGATTTTGATACTTATTATAATTTAACGATTGAGTATGAAAAATTAAGAAGTTAATTTTTCAACATGTTTTCTAATATATTCCAAATCATAATCTTTAGATCCGTTAGAAATTTCGGCATTAATTAATTTAGTAATTTTTGAATAACAATTTTCTAAATCATCATTGATCACTACATAGTCATAATTTATCCAATGTAGGACATCTCTTCCAAATTGCCTCATTCTTTCTTCAGCAATTAATTTATCTTTCATGTCTCGATTCGATAATCTTTTGAACAAAACTTCTTTGCTTGGAGGTAATATAAAAAATGTTATAAGTTTATAATCTAATTTTTTATTTTTAATCTGATCTGCACCTTGCCAATCAATATCAAATAAAATATTTTTACCTTTATTTAATCTATCAATAATAGGTGTTCTGGTTGTTCCATAAAAATTATTAAATACTTTTGCATATTCAATAAATTCCTGATTATTGATTAATCTTTTAAACTCAACTTCATTAATAAAATAATAGTCTTTATTATCTTCCTCATTTGGCCTTGGTTGACGGGTTGTGTGTGAAATAGAGACTTCGTAGTTATCCATTTTGGATAACATTTTGACTAATGTGGTTTTACCCGCCCCAGATGGAGAGGATAAAACAATCATTACGCCATCATTTCCTGAGGGCATTCTAAATATTAGTTTGCTTTTCCTTCGATAAATTTAACTGCATCTCCAACAGTTAAAATTTTCTCAGCTTCGCTATCTGAAATTTCAGATCCAAATTCTTCTTCAAAAGCCATCACTAACTCAACTGTATCTAAGCTATCAGCCCCCAAATCATCTATAAAACTAGATTCCTCTGTTACTTTCGCTTCGTCGATACCTAAGTGATCAGCTACAATTTTTTTTACTTTGCTTGAAACGTCTTCTGACATATTGATCCTTTATTGTTATAAATTCTTATTAGTTTAAAAAGCTATTTTGTCAAGCCATATACATGCCCCCATTAACATGTAATGTTTCCCCATTAATATAATCTGACTGACTTGAGCTTAAAAATAATACAGCATTTGCAATGTCATCTGGCTCTCCAAGACGAGCTGATGGTATTTTTGACACTATAACCTCTTTAAACTTCTCATCAATTTTATCTGTCATTGCTGTTTTAATAAATCCTGGCGAAATACAATTTATATTAATGTTTTTCTTTGCATATTCTATTGCAAGACTTTTTGACATAGCAACAATCCCAGCTTTTGATGCTGTATAGTTAGCTTGACCTAAGTTTCCGGTGTGACCAACAACTGATGTAATATTAACAATTTTTCCAGATTTATTCTTAAGCATTTTTTTGATCGCAAATTTACTCATCAGGAAAGCTGAGGTTAAATTAACATTTATAACTTTTTGCCATTCATCTAAGCTCATTCTAATTGCAAGATTATCTTGCGTTATACCGGCATTATTTACCAAACCATCTAAACTTCCACCCAATTCATTTGTAGCATTTTCAATAAACTCCTCGATTTTATCACTTTGGGATATATCAAATTTTAATATTTTAATTTCTTCAAAATTTTTTTTAAGCTCTTCTAGTTTTTCTATTCTAGTCCCTGAAGCCAAGATATTTGCTCCTGACTCATTTAATTTTTTAATTATAGCATTTCCTATTCCACCAGATGCTCCGGTAACAATAATATTCTTTTTTTCTAAATTGCTCATATTTTTAAACTTTCAATATCTACTTGATTATTAATAGTATCTATTTTTACTTCTTTACTAATTCTTTTAACCAAACCTGATAATACTTTACCTGGGCCTATTTCAATAAAATGATTAACATCACTATTAATCATATTAATCACACTTTCTCTCCATCTAACCCTATTTTCAATTTGTTTTACTAGCAGGCTCTTAAGCTCATCTATATTTGATATTTCTTTAGCTGTAACGTTTGAGATCAGTTTATTCTCACCTTCTTTAAAGTTTAATTTATTTAATTCATTATGCATTATATCTTTTGCTTTATTCATTAAACTGCAGTGGAAAGGTGCACTCACGGGTAGCTTTATATTTTTAATAGTATTTTCTTTTAAAATTACTATCAACTTATCCAAATCATCTGTTTTACCACTTAATACGATCTGACCTTCTGAATTATCATTTGCAATTTGAGCGTTTAAATTTTGCTCATTATCTTTTAATATTTTTTCAATTATTTCAACCGTTGATCCTAGAACTGCAACCATCCCACCCTTTCCTTTAGGAACTGAGTTTTGCATAGCGTCACCTCTTATTCTTAAAATTTTTAAAGTATCTGAAAAATTTAAGTAACCAGCACAAGATAAAGCAGAATATTCACCCAAAGAATGCCCAGCAAAAAATTTTGCTTTACTTAAATCAATATTAAATTCTTTTTTAATTATATTATGAATCGAATAGCTGATTAAAAATATCGCTGGCTGAGTATTAGCAGTTAAGTCTAACTCCTCTTTTGGACCTTCCAATATTAGCTTAGAAATTGAAAAATTCAGTGTATCATCAGCTTCTTTAAACAGATTTTTAACCAAATCAAACTTGTCATAGAATTCCTTTCCCATACCAACCATTTGTGAACCTTGACCAGGAAAAATTACTGAAAACATATAAAAAAAACTATTAATTTTGCCTTTTTAACTATTGTAATTAAACATTTATAATAGTATATCCTCACTTTTTATTAAA
>Ga0209335_10006262_pt1 | contig 10673 bp, 11 predicted proteins | sample COG_09_FD_184753 | JGI IMG/M metagenome (GOLD analysis project Ga0209335, IMG submission 184753) | Pelagic Microbial community sample from North Sea - COGITO 998_met_09 (SPAdes) (version 2) | ecosystem: Environmental > Aquatic > Marine > Neritic zone/Coastal water | place: Helgoland, sampling...
CATTATTTTTATTTAATCTAAGCCCGGCACCTACGAATGTGCCACTATACAAGTGTTCATCTGAAGCAGCTACTTGAATTTCACCATCAATAAATAGAGATTTACCAAATTGTTCTAACTCCAATATTTCTATATGTTGACCGACTTTAGACTTAAAATCTTCTAACACATCATTAACAACGTATGATTTTTGTAATCCAGGTGAGCTATAAATATCATGATATAAGGACTTAGTATCTCTGTTGAATTCTTTTTTAACAATTCTTTTATGTTTGAATTCTTTTTTTACAATATCTACTGCAATAGAGGGGCTTATTTTTCCACAAGTAAAAAAATCAAAACTGATAATTCCTTTTTCAGGAAACGTATGAAAACTAATATGACTTTCAGCAAGTAAAGCCAAAATTGTAAAACCTTGAGGTTTAAATTTATATTTTGAAATATTTAAAATTGTGACTTTTGCTGCTTTAGCAATTTCATTGATAACTCTTTCATATACAGATGGGTCATACTCTTGAGTTGTACCTATGATGTCTAAAGTGATGTGCTCCCCAACTTTTGTCATAAAAATTATCCACTTTTATAATTTTTTACTTTTTCCAAAATTTTTTTCATTTCTGACAATGAAAGATTCTTTGGTTCCCCCATCTTTAAAGCAATAACATATTGATGGCAAATATTTTCTACTTCTTGTGCAAGTTCAAAAGCTTTGGAAAGATTTTCTCCAAATGCAACCTGACCGTGGTTTGACATCAAGCATGCTTTTCTATCTTCTAATGCTTTGACTATATTCATTGAAAGTTCGTGAGTACCAAAAGTTGCATAATCAGAACATCTTATATTTTCGCCTCCAGCTAAGGCTATCATGTAATGAAACGGAGGAATGGATTTACCATGAGTCGAAATTGCAGAGGCATGAGGTGAATGAGCATGAACTATGGCCTTTGCCTCCCACTTGTTTTTATATATATCTTGATGAAATCTCCACTCAGATGAGGGGTTTTTTCCAGAATTAAACCATGAAAGAAAGTCTTTTTCCTCTTTAAGAGACAAGAAAACTATATCTTCAGGTTTTAAGCTTTCATATTTCTTTCCTGATGGAGTTATAAAGAAGCCCTCAACACCATCTTCAATACCTCTAATAGAAATATTTCCAGATCTTAAGGGTGATAAATTGGTGGTGTTTAATTTAACAGAATACTCAATAACTTCTTTTCTTTCTTTTAAGTTTTTCATGTAAATAATTTTTTCAATCCATCTGTGGATGCTTCACAGATACCCTTCTCGGTAATTAGTCCTGTTACATATTTTGCAGGTGTAACATCAAAAGCTAAATTCATTGTTTTACTTTCTTTAGGATAAATTCGAATTTTTTTAACATCTCCATTATTATCTAAGCCTTCCATATGAGACAATTCTTGTGAATTTCTCTCTTCAATCGAGATATCTTTATGATTTTTGATATTCCAATCTATTGTTGAACTGGGTAACGCTACGTAAAAAGGAATATTATTATCATGTGCAGCAAGTGCTTTTAAATAAGTTCCAACTTTATTACAAACGTCTCCATTAGCTAAAGTTCTATCTGTACCAACAATACACATGTCTACTTTACCTCTTTGCATCAAAATCCCACCAGTATTGTCTGCAATGATTGTGTTTTTAATTCCTTCTTCATTTAATTCATAAGATGTTAAATTTGCGCCTTGATTTCTGGGTCTAGTTTCATCAGCCCAAACGTGAACTGGTATACCTTTTTTATGTGCATGATAAATTGGAGAAGTGGCTGTCCCCCAGTTTATCGTTGCAAGCCAACCTGCGTTACAATGTGTTAAAATATTAATTGTATCTTTTTTTTTATTATAAATATCCTCTATTATTTTAAGACCATTCAATCCAATATTTTCACAAAACTTAATATCTTCCTCACAAATTTTTTTTGCTTCATTTAAAGCTATTTCTAAAATTTTATCACTATTAACGCCTGATAATTTATTCATCATTCTATCAACTGCCCACTTTAAATTTATAGCTGTTGGTCTTGAGCTAATTAAATTTTCAGCTGATTTTTTTAAAAATGATTGATCATTACTTTCTATAATAGCTAAAACTAATCCGTAAGCAGCTGTGGCTCCAATCAAAGGTGCGCCTCTTACCTCCATTATTTTTATTGCATTTATTGTATCTTTAACTGTTTTAAGGTCTTTTATAATAAATTGATGAGGAAGTTTTGTTTGATCAATAATTTTCACAATATTATTTTCAAACCAAATTGTACGATATTCTTTTCCTTGTATTCTCATTTATTTAAAACTCTACCGGCTATTGTATTAAGTTTATCGATAGTTTTTTTTGTTCTTTTTTCTGGAGCGGTAATAATTGCTACATCTAAACAATTATTTGTTGGATCTTTAGGATCAATATGATTTTCAAAATTTTCTATTAAATTTTTAATCATATTTTTTGCTTTGGCTGCATTACCTAAAAGAACTTTAATTACTTGCTGGACATCAACATTTTCATGATCAGGATGCCAACAATCATAATCTGTTACCATGGATACAGATGCATATCTTATTTCAGCTTCTCTTGCTAATTTTGCTTCTGGCATATTAGTCATTCCAATTACATCTGCTTTCCAAGATCTATAAAGATTAGACTCTGCAAATGTTGAAAATTGTGGGCCTTCCATCACAACGTATGTTCCATTTCTTTGATATTCAATTTTTTCTTTTTTAACTGCTTCTTCACAAGCATTCATTAAACCATTGGATGTTGGATGCGCCATAGAAACATGAGCTACAATTTCATCATCAAAAAATGTTTTTTCTCTTGCAAATGTGCGATCTATAAATTGATCAACAATTACAAATTTTCCTGGAGGTAAATCCTCTTTTAATGAGCCAACCGCAGAAACTGACACCACATCTGTTACACCTAATTGTTTAAGAGCATCTATATTTGCTCTAAAATTTATTTTTGAAGGTGATATAAAATGCCCTTTTCCATGTCTCGGTATAAAATAGACTTCTTTATTCTTATAATTAACTTTTATAATTTTGTCTGATGGTTTTCCCCAAGGAGTATTTATGTCTAATAACTCTCTATTTTTGAAATCTTCAACATCATAAAGGCCACTTCCACCTATGATTGCCAATTTATTTATTGTCATGTTTAAAAATTAATTTATTTATAGATTTATAAATTACTATTATGAATTTAAAAGATTTTATTAGATCTATTCAGGATTATCCAAAAAAAGGTATATTATTTAGAGATATCACTACTTTAATTAAAGATAAAAAAGCCTTCTCGGAAACAATTAATCAAATTGTGGAGAGATCAAAAAAAGTTGATTTTGATAAAATAGCTGCGATTGAATCTAGAGGTTTTGTGTTTGCTTCTGCAGTTTCTTATATTTTAAAAAAACCTTTTATAATGCTTAGAAAAAAAAATAAATTACCAGCTGATGTTCATTCAGTTGATTTCAAGCTAGAATATGGGACTGCTACAATTGAGGTTCATAAAGACTCGATTGATAAAAATGAAAAAGTATTAATTATTGATGATTTAATTGCTACCGGAGGTACAGCAGAAGCTGCTGCGAAATTAATAGAAATTTCAGGTGGTAAAGTAGCCTGTTTTGTGTTTGTTATTAATCTTTTTGATTTAAATGGTTCAGACAATTTAGTTAAAAAAGGCTATAAAGTAGAAAATTTAATTGAATTTCCAGGTCACTAATAATTGTAATGAAAAAAATTATAATCACAGGCGGTTTAGGTTTCATAGGAAGTAATCTTATAGATCTATTAATAAGTAAAAATTATTATGTAATTAATATTGATAAAGTTACATATTCATCAAATTTTTATAACATTAAAGAACATAAAAATTCTAAGAAATATAAATTTATCAAGTGTGATATTAAAGATAAAAAGTTAAAAAAAATTATATTTAAATATAAACCAATTGGTATATTTAACCTTGCAGCTGAGACTCATGTTGATAGATCAATTGATAGTCCCGAAAGTTTTATTCAAAGTAATATTGTAGGAGTTTTTAATTTATTAGAGTGTTTTAAAGAATATTCAAAAAAATATAACTCAAAATTAATTCATATTTCAACTGATGAAGTTTATGGCGATATTTTATCTGGCAGATCTGCAGAGAATTATCCATATAATCCTAGTTCACCTTATGCTGCAAGTAAAGCAGCATCAGATCATTTGGTAAGTTCTTATGTAAGAACATATAAAATTCCCGCTGTAATTACAAATTGTTCCAATAATTATGGACCTAAACAACATCCCGAAAAATTAATACCTAAACTTATTTATAATATACTAAATAATAAGCCTCTTCCCATTTATGGAAAAGGTATAAATTCAAGAGAATGGATATATGTAAAAGATCATTGTGAGGCATTATTCAAAATTTTAAAAAAAGGTAAAGTTGGAGAATTTTATAATATTGGCTCAAATAAAAATCTTAATAATTTACAAGTTTCAAAAGAATTAATTAAAGCATCTAAAAATATAATCAAAATTGGAAAAAAGGTTAGAATTATCTTTGTAAAAGATCGACCGGGTCATGATGTAAGATATGCTTTAAATAGTAATAAAATTAAAAATAAATTAGGATGGTTTCCAAGAACAAATTTTAGACAAGGAATTAAATTAACTTTTGATTGGTATTATAAAAACAAAAAATATTATAAATCATTGTCAAAAAAAGATATCGTTAAAAGATTGGGTAATGGATGATAAAAAAAGGAATTATTTTAGCTGGTGGAAAAGGAACTCGAATGAGTCCTCTTACAAAAGCTGTAAATAAACAACTACTTCCAATTTATGATAAACCATTAATTTTTTATCCATTATCAATTTTAATGTTAGCAAACATTAAAGACATATTGATTATTGTGAATAAAGGGCAATTAAATCAATACAAAAAAATCATACCTAATGGGAACAATTTAGGTATAAAAATTACTTATATAGAGCAAGATAAGCCGAGAGGTTTGCCTGATGCTTTTGTAATTGGTGAAAAATTTATTGGAAAAGAAAATGTAGCAATGATTTTAGGAGACAATTTTTTCTATGGCCAAAATTTAACTTATAAACTTCTAGAAAATACTAAGCTTAAAAAAGGTGCAAGAGTAGTTCTACACAAGGTTACAAAACCAGAACTTTTTGGAGTAGCTAAAATAAATAAAAATAATAGAATCATATCTATCAAAGAAAAGCCTAAAAAATATTTATCTGATCTTGCGATAACAGGATTGTATTTTTTTGACAATAACGTTGTAAAATTTTCAAAAAAATTAAAGCCATCCAAAAGAGGTGAAGTTGAAATTGTAGATTTATTAAAAATTTATAAATCAAAAAAACAATTAAGTGCAGATCTCATTGGTAGAGGTGGTGCTTGGCTTGATACTGGATCAATTGAAGATTTTTATAAAACATCCTCTTTTGTTTCTGCTATTGAAAACAGGCAAGGTTTTAAAATAGCATGTCTAGAAGAAATTTCTTTTAATAAAAAGTGGATAAATAAAAAAGAAGTTATCAATGCAATCAAATTTTATGGAAATTGTGATTATTCAAAATATTTAAAAAATTTGATCAAAAAATAACTTACTTATCAATCATGATATATTTATTAGAACGATTAAGAAAATTTTTTAAATCTGTAGGTAAAAAAGAAAACAAAATTAACAATTTTATTAGATTTAAAAAATTTCAAAAAAATCTAAAAAATTATTCTGTTGAAACTAATTTTATTCCTAATAATGAAATTAATGAAAAAATAAAGATTGTTGCATCAATAACATTTTTTTTTGATAAAGATAAAATTAATAATTTAAATAAAGTTTGTAAAAGTTTAAATAACATCTCAAATCAAACAGAAATATATATATTTACAAATAGAGTATCGCCTGATCAGGAAGAAAATCTTAAAAATATGATAGAAGTTGATGTAACAATAAAAGTTATAGATGAAATTATTAATTCTAGATTGTTACCTTGGTACCATATTAACCTAATGAAAAAATTATATGAACGACAAGAAATAACACATTTTTTATATTTAGAAGATGATATTTTAATTGATAAATTAAATTTCAATTATTGGGTAAACAGTAGAAAAATTTTAAAAAAATTTAATTTAATACCTGCTTTTGTTAGAACTGAGGTTAGTAAAAAAGATCAAGAAGTTTATGCAATTGATTTTGTAGAAAAAGATAAATTAAAATATTTACCAAAAATTATAATTGATGAAAACTATTATTTTGTAAATCATAAATTTCCATATCAAGGTATGTATTTATATGACAGGGAATTAATGAAAGAACACTTACTTGGTCCTTCAAGTAATCCTGATTGTGGTCATGGGGCTTTTAACGAAAATTATATCGACCCAAGGATGATTAATTTGGATTTAATGGCAAAAGCAAATATCGGTCTTACTTATATAAACGTTCCAGAAGGTTTTTTTAGTAGAATGACATTGCTCTACAATAAAAAAACAAATTCAATAGATAATATTTGTCAAATACAACATCTATCAAATAAATATTCTAATACTAAATCTTGGTTTGGAAATATTAAGATTAAAGATGCTATAGAATAAGTAAGAACTTTAATTTATCGTTAAATTATATTAACTAATTAATGGTAGCGGGAAGTGGGATCGAACCACTGACCTCAGGCTTATGAGTCCTGCGCTCTAACCAACTGAGCTACCCCGCCTTAATCTGAAATTGATTTATAATAGTTTAATATTACTATTCAATAATTAATAACATCAGTAAAACAGTTAATTTTATGAAATTTTATTAAAAAATCAGTACACCAAACAAGACTAATCCCATTGATGCAGCTGCAGAAAAATATAATTTTTTTCTAGACTCATTTTTTTGATTTAACTTTACTCTATTTAACAAGACATTAATGTTTGTGCTCTTAACTTGAGCAGCATCTTTTTCAGTGTTTTTTATTAGATATCTTGAAATTTTTGAATTTTTTAAACTTGTATCAAAATTTTTCATTACCCAATTTAAACATGAATTGTAGTTATTTGCAAATTTACTCATGCTGAAAGATAAATTCCTAAAATAGCCAATCCTAAAACAAGAGTTGAAAGAATGAATATATTTTTTTTAAATTCTTTACTCTCATTTTGTTGAAGTTTTGACTTTAAAACATTGATGTCTACTCTGTTACTTATAATAGGCTGGGTTTTTAAAGGCTTTTCAGTAATACCAATATCATTTGGGGTCTCGATATTAGTTTGTTTATCTGTAAAGCCTTTAGTAGTCATAAACATAATTAATCATAATCATTATAAGCTATCAATTTTTACAAAGTTCATTGTGGGTCACTATTTGGTTGACGCATGTTCATTTTGGGTTTTATATTCTTTTTTTTAAAAATATGAACTTACAACAAGTAGATTTTTCAAAAGTCCTAAATGATGATCAAGTTTATGATCATATGATGAAAAGCTACGATCAGTTAGGAAAAGACTGGATTGTTCATCAGTGGAGCTGGCTGAATAATGTTTATCAAGCTTTTAATGATCATTATAAATATCTGATTGTAATTTCGTTAGTTGAAAAAACTTTACAATTTTATGATCAAATGAACATACAATTTAGTTTTGATCAATTTTATTCAAAATCAAATCTTCAAGTAGAAAAATTTAGTATTACAGAATTATGTGAAAAACTCCAATTACCTAAAGAAACCGTTAGACGAAAAGTTTTAGAACTTGAAAGATTGGGTGTTTTAAAAAGACAAAAAAAACAATTAGTAGTTGATCGATCTGTTTTTTCTCAGGTGAAACCTGAAAGGCAAATTAGATTAACCTCTAAATATGTTTATTTAATTTCTAAAATTTTCAATAAAGATGGAATTTATTCAAAAAAACTTGATACAAGATTTATTGAAAATACAATTAAAAAAAACTTCAGTTTATGCTGGAGATGGTTTTATAGAATGCAAATTCCTATGATCATTGGTTACCATGAAATGTTTGAGGACATAGGAACTTTTCATATATGGGGAACAGTCGTGATGAACCAAGCTTTTAATTATAAAAAAAATGTGAATGAAGCAAACATGCACTCTTTAACTCCAGACTATATGACATTTAATAAAGGTATTGTTTTAGACCAAGAAAATGATGACTCAAGTGGCGTAAGTGCCATGTCTTTATCTGATATGACAAATATTCCAAGAGCAACAGTAATTAGAAAATGTAAATATTTAATGAGTCATGGTTATTTGAAACTTAATGATAAAAAACAATATGTAATGACTGGAATGAATATTGATAAAATTCTTCCTTATCAAAGAAAAATTTTTAGAAACAAAGCAAAATTTTTAAGAAAAACTCTAAACCTGATAACTATTTCATAAATTTCTTTATTAATTTGTAAAAATCTTTAAGTTCTTACTTTGTAAATTACAGAGGGGTCATGGGAATAGTAACAACAATAGCACCAATTGCATTAGCACTAATAATGTTAGGATTGGGTGCATCTTTGACAGTTAAAGATTTCACTAGAGTCTGTCAAAATCCAAAAGATTTTTTAATAGGATTAACTTGTCAATTAATATTACTTCCAATTATTGCATATTTCTTAATAATTATTTTAAGAACTCCAATTGAACTAGCATTAGGTGTAATGTTAATTGCAGCTGCGCCTGGTGGTGTAACTTCAAACGTTTTAACAAAATTTGCAGATGGAGATGTGGCTCTTTCAGTATCTTTAACAGCAATTACTAGTTTAATTAGTATTGTATCTGTTCCTTACGTTGTTTTTTTATCAATTGAATTATTTGATATTACATATGTCAAAAAAGAAGTTTCAATGCTTAGTATATCTTTAAAGATGTTCTTTGTTGTAACAGTTCCAGTAATAATTGGAATGATTATAAGAAAATTTGCAAATGATTTAATTATTAGAAATATGAAAGTTATCAATAAAATATCTATTGGTTTATTTATAATTGTATTTGTTGCTATCTATATTGAAGAATGGGATAACATTAAAATGTTCATAGCAAAAGCTGGAACAATTGCTTTAGTTTTAAATGTTACAATGATGGTTATAGCTTTTTATATAGCTAAATTTTTTACTAGTGGAGTTGCTCAAAGAAGATGTATTTCTTTAGAAGCTGGACTTCAAAATGGAACATTGGCAGTTTTTGTAGGACTACAATTGTTTGGAGATAATATGACTTATATGGTCCCAACTGCAGCTTACGCATTAATCATGATGACAACTTCCGTAATTTTCGTTTTAATTTTAAGAAGACAAAGTTAATTAAAGATTTTTAAAATCTGTCCGTTTTAGAGGCCCTAATTGAACAGAAATAGGATATCTGTGTTTCTCTACCTCAATAAATAAATTTTTAGTTTGAAGTTCCTCAATAGATAAATTGTTTTCAATATAGCCAAAAACTAAATTCTTTTTGAAATTAAACGAATAATTTCCTGAAGTTGATCTTCCTATAATTTTATCATCAATATAAATAGGCTCATCATGAAGTAACAAAGGATCTCCCGGTTTACTTTCTTTTAGAGTAAACATTGTAAATCTATTTTTTATTTTCTCTTTCTTAATTTTTTCTAAAGCTTGTTGACCAATAAAATCTACATCTTTTTTTTTACTGATAGTGAATGATAATCCTGCTTGATATTGGTTTTCTTCTGGTGAAATGTCATGTCCCCAATGTAAAAATCCACTTTCCATACGCATGATATCCATTGCGTGCATGCCACAATTTGAAAGATTAAAGTCTTTGCCTTTTTCTATAAACAATTCATATATTTTTTTAGCATCTTTTAAATCAACATATAATTCATAACCTAATTCACCCACATAAGATAATCTTTGGGCCCAAATTTTAATCCCTTCTATTGAGATATATTTTGCGGTGCCAAATTTAAAGGCATCATTGTCAAAATTATCTTTAGATAATGTTTTTATTAAATCCCTACTTTTAGGACCAAACAATCCAAATACACATAAATCATCTGTGATATCTTTTAGCTCAATATCTTTTGAAAGGTGTTTTTTTATATGAAATTTATCTCTTTCTCTTGTTGCGGCAGAACTAATAATTTTAAAGTGGTTTTTTTCAACACAAACAACTGTTAAATCAGTTTCTATTCCACCATCAGTATTTAGCATATGGGTATATGTGCATTTACCAACTTCATCTTTAATGTTTGCCGTGCAAATTTTTTGTAATTCTTGATGCGCTTTATCTGATTTTATTTCAAATTTAGAAAAAGGAGTTAGGTCAAATAACCCTACGTTTTTAATGGTATTATTGGTTTCATATTCTGCAGATGGATACCAATTTTGATAATTATAACTGTATTTGTATTCAGCTTTTTCACCATCTAAAGCAAACCACATTGGTCTTTCATAACCAGCTGAAACACCAAAGCATGCGCCAAAACTTTTTAAATTATCATGATGAGGAAGAGTTTTAACATTTCTAGAAGTTTTGTGTTGTTTAAATGGCCAGTGCATTCCATACAAATCACCTAACGACTCGGTTATTCTTTTTTTAATAAAACCTAATTCTGAATGAAATTTTTGAAATCTTTTAATATCATAACTGAAAATATCTTCGCTAATATGACCAGTCATTAAC
>Ga0209335_10006265_pt1 | contig 10670 bp, 15 predicted proteins | sample COG_09_FD_184753 | JGI IMG/M metagenome (GOLD analysis project Ga0209335, IMG submission 184753) | Pelagic Microbial community sample from North Sea - COGITO 998_met_09 (SPAdes) (version 2) | ecosystem: Environmental > Aquatic > Marine > Neritic zone/Coastal water | place: Helgoland, sampling...
AAGAAAGGTCTTGAATTAGCCTATGACCCATTTGTTGTTTGAGGAAGAGTGTCTACTTCCAAATAAATAGTGACCCCACCAGAACTACTAATGTAATTTGCAATCTTACTCTATTATATGTATATGTTGCTTATACATTGTGGTTCGTGTCGCAATGATATACCTTTGTTTTGAATTTGCGTACCATAAAAACGTACCATAATGAAGGGATTGAAACTGCATATTGTATCTCGAAAAGCCTCCGACACCACGAGTGATGTGGCTGTGTTTTTGAAGATTCACAAGAAGGGAACATCAGCAAAGTATTATTTAGGATTAAGTGTGCCTCCTGATCGCTGGAACAGGGAGAGCCAAAGGCTGAACTTACCCCCCTACCCAAGAGGAAGCGATGCAGCAGCAAAACAGAGAAGAAAGTATTATAACCACCTCGACAATCTGAATACAAAGATTAAGTATGTGATTTCGAGGGCTAGCGATCTTTACGACTTAGCGGAGGATGCCCAAGACCTTAAAAGGTTACTTGATCAAGATAGGAAAGGGGGCCAAAAGCAAAGAGCCATTACGCAAAGTTTAAGCAGCGCATTGAGGCTTTGGGTTGAGACCCATGAAGCATATACAAAAGCTGGTAAGAAAGGCGCTAAGGCCGCTTCTACCATCAAGAACTATAAATCTTTTGAGAAGTTCTTAAATAGCTTCAAAGGGCTCCACAGAAACTCTCTAAGGGCGTTTGACGATGCGTTCTATGTTGATTGGGTAGATGAACTAGGTGTAGAGTACGAGTTTATGCCTAATACAATTGGAACAAAAATCAAGCTACTCAAAACCTTTCTGAATTGGTGCATCGAACAGGCGTACGATGTGAATTTAGATTTTAGGAAGTACAAGAAATTGAGCGAAGAGAGATTCTTTGTGACTCTAACGGTAGATGAACTAAAGAAGATTGGCGCCGTCGAGGGTTACTATACGGGGGTACGAGACGCATTCCTATTGGGCTGCTATTGTGGTTTAAGGTACTCCGACCTAAAGAACATCCAGCCCGAAAACATCACGGAGGAGTACATTAACGTGAGGATTCAGAAAACAAGAAAGTTATTATCTGTGCCTATTACTCCACCAATGCGCCCTTATATCAAGTCGCTTATAGTTGCTTCCAACCCTGTAATGAATAGAGAGATAAAGGAGATAGCGAAAAGGGCTGGCATTGATGACAATATTAGGATTGAATCTTCAGGGGGAGATGAAATAAGGCCCAAGTACGAACTGATCACTATGCACACCGCGCGAAGGTCTTTTATAACCAATATGGTTCGAGGGGGCCTTAGTCATCAATATATAATGAACGCCACAGGAATAACCCAACTAAAGACCCTTCATAGATACATTAATCTTAGCCCGCAAGATACTGGGGATAAGGTTAAGGCGACTTGGGAAAGGCTTTTATAACTCAAAAAGCACCGACTGCTATTGAAAATCTTTTCCCTTCCGCAAAGGCTTTTGAAGGACGCTGTCATACTTTAGCTAAGGAGTTAAACTGACGTATAACAACCAATAATTATGAAAGCACCCCAGAGTAAAAAGAATCAGCCACCACTATTCGGGTTTATTGTCATGTGTATTCTGTATTTCTCTTGCCTTTGTAGATGCTCTTCGCCTAATATAGATACCGATCGGGCGGAATCAAATTTGAACGGAAAGGTTAAATCTCTTACCGAGGTCTCTTATGAAGCTATTGAACGCTTTGGAAAGATTGAGAAAGGGAAGATTTTGCATGAAGATCTTCAAAAGGTATTTAACGAAAACGGTAACGAAATTGAATCCACACAGTACTCGTCTACTGGCGACTACTATTTAAAGTGGAATTATTCCTATGATGATTTCGGAAAAAAAGTTGATGGAAGCCGATTTATCTCTGATGACAGCTCAACAATCAAGTTCTCTTTTGTCTATGATAATAGGGGCAATCAAATCGAAATGGCCACATATAACTCTGATGGCAGTATAGAAGAAAAACGCACTCGAGTGTATGATGAGTTCGATAATGAAATAGAACTGAGTATTTATGATTCTGATGGGAGTCTAAAAGATAAAATCACGTATAAGTATGATGAAAATGGAAATAAAATTGAACTCGATGCCCGTCAAGGCGCTTCTTTATACAGGGTCTCGTATATTTTTGATGATGATAAGAATGTAATCGAATCAATGTCTTGGAATAATTTTTCCAAGGATTCTGCAAGTTTAAAATCGACATTTACCTATGATGATTATGGCAACATAATCGAGGATGTTCAATACGACCGCAACGGAAGTGTAGCAATAAAAGAGAACTTTAAATATACTTACGACAAAGAGGGCAATTGGAATCAAAGAGTAACTTATCAAGGGCATTCTGCTAAACTCCTTACAGAGAGAACGATTGAGTACTTCGAGTAAAGACTTAATTTCTCCCTATTTGGCTCTACTACAATAAAGAACACATAAGGCCCTCTTTCCGTTCTGTTAATCTCTCTTTTGTCGCTCGTATTCTTAGGGTATATATTCGCCGTTTAAGTTGCAGAAGTACATTCATCTTACAGCTGAAGATGTTAGGAAGGCGATGGAATCAACCTTTGCTAGCCAATAATCGGTTTGTAACGAGCAAGAACTTGAGCAAAAGTCAATCTCTAAAGCCACCCATACCATCTGCCATTCCTTGCTTAGCGGAAGCCATCATCTCATCGTTACACAAATGGCCGAATGAGTTCTCAAATTCGTGGGCCAGAACATCCTGTTCATCTTCATAATTTTCCAACTTCACAATTGGGTATCGTCTACGGGCGAAGTCAAGCCCCCATTTGTATGCGCGTTCATTTCTTTTAGTCATCTTCCATAATTTATTGTGCCAAAAATACGAAGACGTTAGCGCTTAGGATGTAAGGTAGGTCAAACCCTCACTAGATGGGTTATTCAGGTGTTAGCTCCACTCCCTCAGGTTTTCTGTCAAGTGCGATATTCTCGACAGAGGGTTCCCTTAATGCTTTTGACTGGTGAACTCAAGGTAGAAGTCGTACCATGGAAGGTTAGCATCATCTGCACGAGATGCTATTTGACCTATTCTAGACTCTAATTTTCACTAATACCTCTTAGCGATGCTCAAATCCAAGTAGCTCAAAGTTGAAGACGTTAGGAAGGCCGTGGAATCGACCTATGCGGATTAGTGATTAATTACAATACTCTATTGTGCAGAAAAGCAATGAAAACTAGCCTTCTGATTCAAGTTCATCCCTCAACTTCTTGCGCTTAACTTGAAGCTCAAGAAGACTTATCTCTTTCTTGATTTTAGATTCTTCGGATTCGCTAGGTATTGGCCAAATCCTATAAATGAACAGTAAAAGTGAAAACCCAACCACACTAGTAACTACCACAATAGAAGCCTCTTCGGGATCGAACTGTTGTCCATGATCAAAAAACATAGTAACAGAAACTGCTAAAAATCCCAAGCCAACCAAGGCCGTAAAAACACCAAGAGATCTATTCAGCATAGGTGAACTAGTATAGGCAATTGGATAACCTGTATAACTCGAGGAAAAGCCTTATCCATCATAGTTGTACAAGATACTATCAAAATTCAGTAAGTTGAGATTAGGCTCGAAGTTATGGGATTGAGTCAGTCTAAAATCGCAACTCCATCATTGACAATGCTCTCTTATCAAATCGTCAGCCTTATCATCTCCCAGCTCGCCAGCCCTAATCCAATCTAAACAAGCTCCATCAATGTCATCGAATATGAGCTTAATGATCCCTCGAATGCCGTAAGCATTTGCATTTTGTGGGTCAAGCTCAATTGTCTTAGTGAAATCTAGGATAGCCCCCTTGTGGTCGCCCAAAACGTACTTAGATGCTCCCATACTCCCGTAAGCATTTGCATTTTGTGGGTCAAGCTCAATTGTCTTAGTGAAATCTAGGATAGCCCCCTTGTGGTCGCCCAAAATAGCCTTACTATTTCCTCTGCCATGATATGCACTTGAATGCTTTGGATCAAGCTCAATCGCCCTTGTATAGTCTTGTACCGAACCTACTTTATCCCCTAGTTTACCCCTGCTGATTCCTCTGTTATAATATGCCAATGCATAGTTTGGGTCAAGCTCAATCGCATTACTAAAGTCTAGGAGCGCCCCTTTAGCGTCGCCATAAATTGCTTTTTCGTAGCCACTGTTGTGCCATTCCAAAGCACTTAGTTCATTAATCTTTGAATTGTACTCATCAACTACTCGTTTACTGTTCTCTTGATTGATGTTCTCAAATTCCTTTTTGATTCTCGTCAGCTCTTTTTCTGTTTCCCGCAGTTTCCGCTTTGTTTCCCTTAGCTCTTCTACCTTGCTCTTATCAGCAATAATCCGCTTCAAGGATTCCTTGACACTCTTTAGGTCAACCGTAATTGAGGCTTTCATCCAATAGACTTCCCCGTTCCAGGTTTCATCAAGCACCTCAAGTCTCGTTACCCCAGCGACAATCGTCGTGATGTTTTCTACAAAATCTTGAGAGAACTCCTCGCCAACATCTGAGGTTGTAAGTATACTCTCGCTTTCGATGTATACGCCAACCTCACTAAGGAGAAGTTTCTTGACTTCATTGATAGCTGACGCCCTGCTACTGACTTTACTGTCAATATCGCTTGCGTTGTAGGTGTACTCCTTTATGAAGGTTTTTTCCTGAGCGATTAAGTTGATGCTCAGAAATATCAAGAGAAGGGTGATGGCTTTTTTCAAGTTGTGCTGGATTCTAATTACCAATCTGGATGATCATATTGGCTACCGTATATCCAATCGCCATTTTCGTCAATGTATTCAGAAACGGATTTTGACCAATTCACATACAGCCGTACCTTCATGGCAATGAGCAGTACTAGGGTGAGGCAAATAATATAAATATTGAACGGGCTTTCAGATTCTAATAAATATTCATTAATCAGCCAACCAAGGAAGAATCCAAGCATTGAACCTAAGATACCCACCAGGATCATGATGTTTAGGGAAATTTTAAATATTTCTAGCACCCTATTGAGGATTGACATTTCGCTAAAAGGTCTGTGGCCAGTCCTTATTAAGCGCTGACAGAAATCGCACTTTATATTTTGGATTCCAATCGAAGTATGAAGACTTTCAATTCCCTTTTTATTAAGCTCAGCAATTGTGTGCCCGCAATATGGGCATGAGATTTTGGTTTGAACTGACATGGACTAGATTTCTACCATGAATTTCGCGTTTTCTCGACCCACAGCGGTTTGCCTACAAGCGGAGAATAGCATTAAACATTTCATTGTCAGGGATCTCATCTTTTAAGGATGAAGAACTAAACTAGTAAAATACTGTAGAATAGTTGTTTCGGGCCGCCCTTTTAACTTTACGATTATTTTTTCTTACTTTTCCTCAGGAACCGCACCGCTTATGGCTATAACGAATAGAACCACGCTTTTAATATCTTCCATTATCGGCATTTGCGTATTGATTCAATGCTCTGTTCCTCCTACCTCAACCGAAGAAGAACCAACTCAAAAAGTAAAAACTCAAAATGCCATTGAGAAACCTTCCATCGAAGAAAAGGAGCCACTTGTTTTGTCTGCGAGAGATAAGCACGTTCTCAAGCTTAGGGTCAAAGAGCTAAAGAGTTTTAAGGACAAATTAGTGGCTGTAAGCTACACGAATGGAGCTGAAATAGGGCAGCTTAATAGAGATATTAGAGCCATACGACCTTTGCCAAGTAGTCTTAGTTCCGATTTTCGTGAAGTTCGACTCACAAAAGTCTTAGAAGTCTTTATTACTGACATGGGGATAGCAAAAGCAACATACAATGAACAACTTATGAAAATTGCCGTGGAGGACTGGAAACGAACTTCACGCAATTTGGACGAGCTCCTTACCAGCGAAAGGTAAAGGCTCTTAAATCTTACGCTTGAAAGAAAATACGGAAAGTATGATGAGAATTTGTCACAATAAAAAACTGCTGATTATAGGCATTGCGATTTTACTCTTAGCAAGTTGCGGAGGAAATACTAAACCCGACCCTACCAGTAGTCTTCATAAAAACGAATGGTATTCTGGTGGAACCCTGCACAAATCGATAATAGCAGAATGGAGAGGCGCAACAGATAAGAACAAACTAGCTACTTGTAGTGACTTTATGGCATCAGTTGACAACTCCGTTTCGATGGACGTACTTAAAGTACGATCTCAACAACTCGTGCAATGTATAGATGAAGTTACCGCAGATGTAGAAAACACAAATCAAGAGGCCGTCACAACCATTGCCTCGTTGTGTTTGATCGAAATGGGATATCAACTGAATTAAGTTCAAGATTGAAACCTTATTGCTTTTATAGTGCCGAAGTATTTCTCATTATTAAATTTCCGCCTGACGCTATAGAGACTTGTTCAAGATCATTTCATAAAGAATAGCAATCAATATCTTTCAAGCACATTAGTAAGTAAAACGCACGTCATGAGATACTTGAAGATATTTATAGCTCTGTTTTTCTTTTATACCAATAGCCTGGTTTATGCTCAATGCCCTTGTCAGAATCTCAAAAGAGATGATGGCACAACGGTCTTCCAATGCGAGGCATCACCTGTATCTTTTGATAGGTCACATCAGCTGGGCCTTTCACTTGCCTCCAATGGCCAGGAAACGTATGTAGGTCTCACTGTCAGGTTTCTTAACGAATCAAAAGATATTGTTGACGATCTCAGCATACGCCTGAAGGACAACAACATGATAACACTCGATTTTGTAAAATCGCAGCGTTCCTACATTGGAAACTCAAATGTAACGTTGGCGCTTTTTTATGTGGATGCCATTGATGCAAGAAAAATAGGAGCTTCCGGATTGTACACTCTTACGTTCAGCTTCAATGACAAAGTAGTTCGCACTTATGAATGTGATCAAAATACAAATGTTTTGATTTCACAAATGAAGTGCTTGAGCACTCAATAGGCTTATAGGAGCATTTAATAAGATGGAAAAAACGAACAACCCTAATGAATATGAGATTTTTTTCATCAAGGATGGTGAGACATTGGGCCCTAAACTAATTGCTGATTTGCTTCCACTTGAAATCAATAGCCAAACCTTTGTTTGGGGAAAGGGGTTACCTGATTGGGTTCCTGCTTCTGATTTTCCCGCATTGAAAGAGTACCTAGAGATGTCTCCCCCCCCTCCCCCTAGCAGTTCGTACAACCTAACACCTAAACTAAAACTCAATTTAGCTTCAAAATCGAATCAAACAGTTTCCAAATATGATCACACTTATGAGAAGGAATACAGCGCGTCAATTACGGGCTTCATTGTTCTTTGCTTCAGTTTTTTTCTAACGACAATAGACCTTAGGGGTGATCAAACTTTCTACAGCATGTTTGTCCTCTTTTCATTCGGTGCAAGATTCCTTCTGGCATTTTACGCTTCGGGAGTCGCAAAGAGGCAAAACAGGGAGAGCACCTCGTGGGGAATATTTGGCTTCTTTCTTCCATCAATTTGTTTAATCATATTAGGCCTGCTGCCCAAAAAACTACTTGAAAAAGATTCCATTAATCCAGCTGGTGGCTCAGCTGAAGGCGCTCTAAAAGACTCTAATACCTCCTCAAAGGAAGAACCCAGGGGGCCAATCCCATATACTGAGGACCAAGAGACAACTGATAGAACCGCCAGCGCTATTGGGGTAATTGTAATTTTCATTGTAGTTGTTCTAATTGTGCTTGTTACTTACTTCTAGCATATTGATACTGACTATTTAGTTACTGTTCGAGAAACGAAATATATCAACTCATGATTTACATTGATTTGCTTTCAAAATGAAAAACCCTTAATACGATAAAGTATGAAGATTGGTAGGTTGTGCCTAGCCAGCGTATTTTTCTCCTTTATTACTCTGAGTTGTATGGAAAACAACATGGTTGATCTTGGCTTCAAATTGAGGGAAAGTGAAAACATCTGGAGGAGCCGAGTGGATTCTCTAGCAATGAGTGGGGTTCTTGGGCCAAACTCCACGATATATTACCTAAACGGTAGCTACACTGATGGGTACCCTATTTCTCTCACGTTTTCAGATAGAGAAATAGCTGGCAGCTTAGTGCTTAATGAAGATCAATACCAATATGGCCCTCTTCGTAATTTCTACCTAAGGCTAGGCCAGGATAGCGCATGTGTTTTGGACATATTCGCAATAGATGATAGTTGTAAAACAATGACCCCGTCAGTGGGCTTTTTGAGTTTGGAAGACGAACGAACTTTTAGAGAAGCAGTGTTGAATCAATTTGGAGAACCTGATAGTGCAGCAATCGAACATGTCTTTGAAAATGAAGTTCTAAATGAAGTTGGCGACACAATTTGGAAAAACCCATCCCACCACTCGAACAAGTTGACGCTCCCTTCTGCGGAAGGCCTAAATATGCTTTTTGCACCAGAAGAACAGTTAGAAAAATGGAAGAGAGAGAAGTTGCACGTCTACAACTCCAGATCCCACTATAGGACGAAGAAGGTAACAAGTACTGATAAACTTGAGAATCTAAAGACAGGACTGAAAACGTACAAATTATATTGGACGCTTGGGAGTCAAATGGTTTCTTACCATGCCTTTGCCACAAGAATTTCACAGAGAATTAAGCTAGAAGATGATTATGGGTTCGTGGAGTTGTCGATTTATGATTCTGAATCGGATGCATTATACAGATTGGTTGAAGACAGCGTGTATAAAAGTTTTAAACCAGCCGATTTAGTTGAAATAAGAGACGCGAGTGTAGAATGGGTAAGACCAGAGGTCGAGGGTTACAAGTGGGGACTAAGGACTCATATGTCTCTTCCAGTAAGATTGCCCTCTATAATTAGAAAGCCCATAACTAATATCAAAATTCAAATTGTATTGCAGGATGCATATGGAGATGAGTATACCAGATTGAAACCTTTTGATTATAAGCTCAATCAAGATTTGTTAGATCCCATTTTCAGCAGTAAAGTGAATACCAATATAACCCACCCGAAGAATTATCTTGACTGGAACTATAACCCAAGTTCAGAATATTTCAACGAACTTGAGGATTTAAGAATACTCTCTCAGTCACAAGAAATAAAAGTCGAAATCAAAGCTTTAGCAATTCGGTTTTCAGATGGAACAGTTATTAAATGAGATTTAGGTCAGTTTTACGAGCCTCTCATACTGCTCTGGGAGGTATTCTCCGTTAGGAATCTTCACATACACATCAGGTATGTTGCTCATGACCAAGACCTTGGTACATATGCGCTCTTCTTTCTCATTCAATTCCATAATCCTAAAAACCGTCAGCGGCTGACTTTCCCAATAACTTCTTTCTACTTCGTTGAGTAGTTCAAGTTGAGCTTTAATCTTGGCTTCTGACTGCTTATTTTCCATTCAATTTGTTCTGAAGGTCCTTTATCATTGCTTGACGTTCCTTGCTCGACATGCTCAAAAGTTCATTGACCCCAATATCTTGTTGCATTTCGACCGATTGGAGTGCTGGCAAACATCTACTTGCTAAAATGTCTATAGCCTTCCAATAGCTCAGTCCTTTTGTTTCGTTCAAACGCTCTTTGAATTTCGGAGTTTCTTCTTCTAGAATGCGCTTCCATTCTCTTCGGATATCGGCGTTCTTCTCCTGCCCTTTTTTTGGCCGGCCTTTGGTGTTAATGTTTGGATCGTCTTTCGTGAAGGGCATACTTTCTCAATTGTTTTAACTATAAAATGGCAGCTGAACCTTTGATTCAATTCCTTCCAGCTATCCTTAAATGTATTTCCTGAAAAAAGGAACAATCAAGTGCTTTCCACCTCTTGATTTAAATCGTAATCCACACATTCTTGACCAACCATTTTGCTTAGATATTGCTCTCCTCGAAATTCTTTGGTAAACTTCCACTCGTCAACCTGGGTTCGTCCACCCGCACTCATTCTTTCAATCTCAGTCTTGATTCGAGTTGTGTGAGCCTTTGTATCAATACACGAGTGAATGTGAAAGCCTCCCTCTTGATGAGGTTCAGCTATCCAGAAGTAGGTTCGTATTCCAAACTTCTTAATTAGTCGTTCCATGATTCTTCTTGCTCTTGCGATTGACAACCTGTTCTTAGTCGTAATAACTAGCCAATGAGTCTTTGAGAATGTTGCTATGTAGTCAGCATATTCCTTTACTATCTTCATTATCGATTAGATATAGCGGATACAAGAGGAGACACCGCCTCCCCGAGTTGTCTACCGAAGTAGATTCTACCCTTAGATGTATAATCTTGAAATTGTTACAATTCACCTGATAGCAGGCGTTGCCTAGTGGGCTGGGTGGGGGTTCGTTAACCCATTATGTAATGCTCCAATGCCTCTTGAGAAAAGTACAGGACTTTGCCGCCTGGCTTATAGTACTTGATCTTGCCCATATGGACTAAGCGATAAATACTCGCCTTAGAAAGATTAAGAAATTCTGCCGCTTCTGTGACAGAGAGAAAGGGTTTACTACTATTTTTGTACATGGTATTGAATTTTTAACGGATTTATATACTTATTGACACAAGCCCCGAGAGTTGCTGCTCTTTGGGCTTTTTTTATGCCTTTTGTTTATACACTGCTTCAAATGTAGAGCAGTAGTGTCCAGCCTTCAAGCCCTATATATTCACATTCCCTTGAGGTTTTCAACACCAGG
>Ga0209335_10006269_pt1 | contig 10665 bp, 10 predicted proteins | sample COG_09_FD_184753 | JGI IMG/M metagenome (GOLD analysis project Ga0209335, IMG submission 184753) | Pelagic Microbial community sample from North Sea - COGITO 998_met_09 (SPAdes) (version 2) | ecosystem: Environmental > Aquatic > Marine > Neritic zone/Coastal water | place: Helgoland, sampling...
TACAGTCATATCAACTTTTTGAAGATGTGTTTTAGTATCTCCTAAAATTTTATTTAATCTTCCAATATAATAGTCTCTAGTGTCATGACCAATTTTTTCAAACCATCCTAATTTTTCTATTTTTTTAAAACTTTCTAATTTTTCTGAATTATCAATTCCTAATTTTTCAGACTCTAACCAGTATTTACTTAAACAATCATAATTTTTTTTAAGTTGAGCTGTTAATTCTTCAAAATTATGATTTACTAAAATTAAGTCCTGAGTTCTGATTATTCTAATAATTTTACTCATTCTTAAAACTTTAACTAATTTTTCTAATTCACTAATATAAGATTCAAAAATATTTTCGAGATGATCGCCCTCAATAAATCTTCCTTCAAAATTTTCTATGAATAAATAAATTTGTAAACCAGGTGTATAAACAGAATTTATCTTGTTGTTTAATGACATTAATGTTTGAAAAGACAAAACCTCACTTAAATCAATATGATTTTCTTCTTTACCGTTAAAAAACTTTTTTGGTCCCCATGTTAAAATTGTGTCTATAGGCATATTTGCCTGAACATAGAAATTTATTATATTATAAAATAATTTTCTTTGTTCTTCATCAGGCTCAGGGCCGATTCTTGTTTTTAAACTTCCAACCAATATATCTATAATATTATTAATCACAAAATCTTTTGATAAATTTGAATTATTATTTTTTTCGAGGCTAGAGTTTTTTGTATTAAATATTTTGAAATAACTAGATAAATCTTCATTAACTTTTGATATTGTAGTGGGGATAAAATTTTGAGTGTAATAAGATATCTTTATCTCATCGTTTTCAATATGATTTTTAACATAATTTAAATTCTGCTTTAAATGTTCAGCACTACTTGTTCCTGTTAAAATTATTGCATCTTTATTAATTTCTAGAACTTCAGAAAAAATTTCTTGTAGGCCTTCTTTGGTATTTCTTTTTGCCAGATCTCCTTTTCTGTAAATAGAGTTAATAATAATTCCTATATTTAAATATTCTAACTGTCTTATTATTTTAGGATTTTTTAAAATTATATTTGCATTAATCTGAAGAACATCGATCTCTTTTAATAAAAATTTATTTTTAATTAAAAATTTTAAGTTTTCCTCACTTGAAATTGAAATGCCTAAATTTTTTATTCCAAATTTTTCTTCTTCTTTAATCTTTTTTAAATAATGAATTATTTCACTATTTTCATCAAGAATTGATTTCAAAAGTGCAGATTTAACACTTGGATTTGTATGAATATAATATAGGTCTATCTTTGATAAAAGTTTGGCACTATTTTCTAAAGATTGTTCTAAATTTTTTAGTGAATAGTCTTGGACTGCAAAATCATCTGATTTAAATTTTAAACCCCATTTAGTACAGATATAAATTTTCTTAATTTTGTCTTGATTGTTTTTAATATAATTACCCAATCTTAATTCACTTTCACCATATTGAGCAGAAGTATCGATAATGAGTTTGTTATTTTCTGATGCTTGTGTTTCTATTAAAGCATTATTTATTAATTCATTAATTTTTTTATCCGTAGGTTTTTGGTAGTTATTTGAGCCCACCATGTTTACTCCGGCAAATGAGGCTGTGCCTAATCCCATAGGATAAAAGCTTAACTCTGTTTCACCTAATTTTCTTAAGTAACTTTTAATCATCATTATAATTTTACTCCAGTACGTTTAGAACCGGATTTTTTTGTTGATTACTCGACCAAACATTTGGTTTTGATTTTATAAACCAATATTTCATTTTTTACTTTTAAAAGTTATACTATTCAATAATATTCATAGAATATACTTACAATTAAAATATGAGCAAAGAATTATCAGAACTGCTTAGTTTATTTAAGGAACAAAAGTATTCAATAGCAGAGAAAAAATGTCATAACTTAATAAAAAAGATTAAGCCTAATTATGAAGTTTTTAATATTTATGCTGTAATCTTATTTGAACTTAAAAAATATGATGATTCAATTAAACAGTGGAAAAAAGCGATAGAGCTCAATCCCAAATATCACTTTGGGCATAATAATTTAGGTAATGCATATTTAAAAAAAAAAGATTTTAAGGAGGCTTTAAATTGCTATCAGAAAGCGATTCATATTAAGCCAGATTATTATGAGGCACATTACAATAAAGGCAATGTCCTTACAAAGATAAAAAATTTTGAAAAAGCAATACAAAGTTTTGATAAAGCTTTAGAAATTAAATATGATTATGTCCCCGCTTTAAAAGCAAGGAACAAATTTTACATTAAAGAGAAACAATTTACCAAAGCATTAAATTTATTTGAAAAGTTAATAATTTATGAATCAGACAATGCTGATTTATATACTCAAAAAGCCGATGTACTTCTAGAAATGAAAAAATATGAAGAAGCTATTGAGTATTTTGAGACAGCATACAAAATTGACTCAAACAATCAATTTTTAATAGGACAAATAATTGATGTAAAAACAAGAATATGTGATTGGAAAAATTTTAGCAATGAAATTAATAATCTTGAAGCTAAAATATTAAATAAAGAAAAAACAATTACACCCTTTACAGCAACAACTCTTTTTGACTCACCAAAAATTTTATTAGAATCAGCGAAAATTTTTCAGTCACACTTAAAACAGAATAAAGATATGAATATAAAACACGAGCGAGCAAATAAAAAAAAAATAAAACTTGGTTTTTATTCTGCTGATTTTAGAACCCATGCAATGGGCAATTTAATGGTTCAAATGTTAGAGCAGCACAACAAATCTTTATTTGAATTACATGGGTTTTATTTTGGTCCTTCACTAAATGAAAAAGATGTAATTCAAAAAAGAATTATAAAATGCTTTGATAGTTTTCATAATATTAATGAACTTGATGATGAAGATGCTCTTAATTTATCAAAAAAAATAGAAATAGATATTGCTATTGATTGCATGTGTCATACTGGTGCTAGTCGTTTTAAACTTTTTTTGAAAAAAATTGCACCAGTACAAATAAATTTTTTAGGGTATCCGGGAACATCTGGATCAAAACTTTTAGATTATATTGTTGCTGATAGGGTTATAATTCCAGAGAAAAGTCAAAAATATTATACTGAAAAAGTCATTTATCTTCCAGACACTTATCAAGCAAATGAAGATACAAAAAAAATTTCCAACAAGAATTTTACCAAAGACGATTTTGGATTACCTGATGACAAATTTATATTTTGTAGTTTTAATTCTAACCATAAAATTAATCCCAAAATCTTTAGTTTGTGGATGAATATACTTTTAAAAGCAAAAGATAGTGTTCTTTGGATAATGATTGATAACGAAACATCTAAAACAAACTTAAAAAATTTTGTAATTAAAAGTGGAGTGGATCCAGAAAGAGTAGTTTTTGCTGAGCTTATGCCTTTAGATGAGCATTTGAAAAGATTAGAATTCGCAGACTTAGTTTTAGATACTTTTCCATATAATGCCCACACTACTTGCAGTGATGCATTAAGAATCAATCTTCCAATATTAACTTTAAAAGGAGAAGGTTTTGCAAGTAGGGTTGCAGCTAGTTTATTGAATTCAATTAATATGAATGAGCTTATTACAGAAAATTTTCAAGATTATGAAAAATTAGCATTAAAAATATTTAACAATAAAGATTACTTTGAAAATATTAAATCTAAGATTAAAAAAAACAAAATATCATCAAATCTTTTTAACTCAGCTGTGTACACAAAAAATATTGAAAATGCATATATTATTGCCTATCAAAATTTTATTAAAGGTGAGTTGCCAAAAAATATTGAATTATAGCTTAACTCCAGCACCCTTTAAAAATTTTGCATTTTCATCTAAAGGCCACCTTGGTTTTGCTGGGTGGTCCAAATTATTAAATTTTTGTAATTTATATTTTTCTAAACCTACCATTGCTATCATTGCTGCATTGTCACCACAAAGTTCGATAGGAGGAAAAATACTCTGATAATTTTTTTCTTCACACAAGTTGATTAACTTTGATCTGATTTTTTTATTAGCAGCAACTCCACCCGCAACAACAAATATTTTTTGATTTGAGTTATTATTTTTTTCAAATTCTAAGAATGCAACTTTTGTTTTTTTGTATAAAATTTCTTCAACTGTTCTTTGAAAAGATGCGGCAAGGTCATATTTTTCCTGCTCAGTTTTGATATTTTTTGCTATTTTTAAAATTGAGGTTTTTAGTCCTGCAAAAGATAAGTTGCAACCACCTTTATTCAATATTGGTTTTGGTAGATCATATCTATTAGGATCACCCTTTTTAGCTAAAATTTCAATCTGAGGACCACCCGGAAACTCAACTCCTAAAAGTTTTGCTGTTTTGTCAAATGCCTCACCAAGAGCATCATCAATAGTTGTACCTAATCTTTTATATTCACCAAGATTCTTAACATTTAAAAATTGAGAGTGGCCTCCAGAAATTAGTAGCAGCAAATAAGGATAATTTAATTGTGAATTAAGCTTTGGACTTAATGCGTGACCCTCTAAATGGTTTACAGCAATGAAAGGTTTGTTTAAGGCATAGGCAAAAGCTTTGCCAAAGCTTAAACCAACAGATAAACAAACTATTAAGCCTGGGCCAGCAGTTGACGCTATAGCATCAATTTCCTGGATTTTTCTTCCGCTTTTATTTATTGCTTTTTGCACTATCCAATCTATTTTTTCCATGTGCGATCGGGCCGCTAATTCTGGAACTACTCCCCCAAACTCTTTATGCACCTCAACTTGACTAGAAATAATATTCGACAAAACTATTGGGATTCCTTGTTCATTTTCAGTTATTAGTGATGCAGCTGTTTCATCACAACTCGACTCTATTCCAAGTATTAGTGGTTTTTTATTCATTCAAATTATTTTTATTAATTGTACAATCTCATTACAAGTAAGAAATAAATTAATTTATGGTTAAAAAAATTACAATTGGATCAAGAGGAAGTAAGTTAGCATTAATTTATGCTAAAATTGCCAAAGATACCATAATCCAAAATACCAATTTTGAAGATGAAGATATTGTTATTAAAGAAATTATAACTAAAGGAGATCAAATTCGAAATGAAAGATTATCCGAGGTGGGTGGCAAGGGCTTGTTCTCGACAAATATTGAAAAAGAACTTAAAGAAAAAAAAATTGATATAGCAGTTCATGCACTAAAAGATTTGCCAGCTATTGAGACAAATGGTTTGTTAGCAGATACATTTTTGAAGAGAAATGATCCAAGAGAAATTTTAATAAGCAAAGGTAATAAGAAAATTAGTGAATTAAAAAAATGTGCAATAGTTGGAACCTCTTCTTATAGGAGAGAATTTCAAATTAAAAAAATTAGACCAGATATTAATTGCAAACTAATTAGGGGAAATGTTGATACAAGAATTAAAAAACTTAATGATGGATTGTATGACTCGATAATTCTATCATATGCAGGGATTAAATGTTTGGAAATTAATGATAAAATTTCTGAGATATTTTCAGTACAAGATATAATCCCAAGTGCAGGACAAGGAATTATTACTCTGCAGTGTCGTGAAGATGATGATTATATTTATACTGTGTTAAAAAAAATAAATCATAAAGAGACTTATCAAAGAGCTCATGCAGAAAGAAATGTTTTAAAAGTTTTGGAGGGAGATTGTGATACAGCAGTTGGTGTTCATGCTTTAGTGGAAGGTGATTTAATTACCCTTCAAGCAGAACTTTTTTCAATAGATGGCTCAAAAAGATATTATGAAAAAAAGTATTCAAAAATAGACAACGCAAAAGAACTTGGTAAAGAGGTTGGACAAATATTAAAAATAAAATCGAATAATTCTTATAAAAAATAATATGCATATTTTATTAACTAGGCCACTAGAAGATAGCACTGAGATGATTTTTAAATTCAAATCTTTAGGACATCAAGTTTCTCATTTTCCTTTATTAAAAATAGAGAAAGTTAATTATCATGAGATTAATTTTTTAGACCTTGGGGGAATCATTTTTACCAGTGCTAATGCTGTCAAATTTTTAGACGTTAAAAAAATTAATAAAAAAATTTTCTGTTTCTGTGTGGGCAATGCCACAGAAATAAAAGCAAGAAATGTTGGCTTTCAAAACGTAATTACAGCAGAGGGAAATGTACAAAATTTAAAAGAGTTAATTTTTCAAAATTTTGATCAAAAGGATGGGAAAATATTTTATGTAAGTGGTAAAAATATATCTTTTGATTTGGATCAACAACTATCGAAAGAAGGATATAATATTAAAAGAATTATTAATTATCGAACAATTCATAATGAAAATTTTAGTGATAATTTTATTGATGAGTTAAAATTAAACATGCCAGATATCGTTTATATTTACTCCCAAAATAGTGCTCTAAATTTCTTGAAATTAATTAAAAATAATAAAACTGAACACCTCTGGTTGGATACTAATTTAATGTGTATTGGAGAAAAAACCTCATCAATATTGAATGAAATTAAGTGGAAAAAGATATTTCTTTTTAATCCTGGAGAAGAAGAATTTTTGTTATATAAAATTTAGTTATGGAAATAATAAATAATTTTTTAGATATATTCCTATCAGTATGGAATAGAGGGATTTTAGGTGTAGATATTTTTCAAATATTAATTGGGATTGGAATATTTTTTATATTTTTAATTTTCAGAGGATTAATTAGCAAGCTGGTTATTAAAAAATTAGAAATAATTTCGAAAAGAACAACTAATAAATTAGATGACACTTTTGTTAAAGCCTTAGAGGGTCCAGCTAGATTTTTACCAATAGTTCTTGGTTTTTTTATAGCAAGTTATTATATGACATTTTCTAGTGATGGCCGTGAGATTGTTGATACGATCAATAGAACATTAATTACAATATTAATTTTTTGGATTATCCATCAAATCATAGAGCCAGTTTCTTATATTTTAAGTGGGCTCGACAAACTTTTGACTAGAGAGTTAATTGGATGGATTATTAAGTCACTTAAAATATTAATTTTTATTTTAGGGCTTGCGGCAGTTTTAGAATTATGGGGAATAAAAATAGGACCAATTATTGCAGGTCTTGGTTTGTTTGGTGTTGCAGTAGCGCTTGGCGCACAAGACTTGTTTAAAAACTTAATTTCAGGAATTTTAGTCCTTGTTGAAAAAAGATTTAAAATAGGTGATTGGATTTTAGTAGACGGAATTATAGAAGGTATAGTTGAAAAAATAGGATTTAGATCAACGACAATAAGAAAATTTGATAAATCATTAGCGATTATCCCAAATTTTCAGTTTGCTGAAAATGCAGTTATAAATGTAAGTGAGACTTCCAATTGGTTAATAAGTTGGATTATTACTCTTCAATATGACACTACAGTTGATCAATTAAAAACTATTAGGAATCAAATAGAAGATCATATTAATAAAAGTGAAGATTTTGATATAAAAATAGGTGTTGCAGTAAGAGTGGATAAATTTTCTGACAGTTCAATTGATATGTATGTAAGATGTTTTACAAAATCAGATAGTTGGAACGAGTGGTTGTCTGTAAAAGAGAGATTAGCAATTGAGATTAAACAGATTGTAGAAGGCAATAAAGCTTCATTCGCATTTCCAAGTCAATCTATTTATATTGAAAAAAAATGATAGCCATTTTTTATTTAATTTTACAAGTATTAAAACTATATTCGTACGTAGTTATAGCTAATGTATTGGTAAGTTGGTTAATTGCTTTTAATATTTTAAATACTCAAAATAGATTTGTTTATTCCATTTTGGAACTTACATATAGATTAACAGACCCAATTCTAAACAAAATAAGACGTTTTTTACCAAACTTAGGTACCTTAGATATATCACCTATTGTTCTACTGTTATTGATTTGGTTTATAGAAATGTGTATGAAGCTTTATATTGCACCAATAATATTTTAAGAATTATGATTTTAATAGATGGAAAAAAGGCAGCATCAAATCTAAGGGCAGAACTTAAAAAAGAAGTTGCTGAATTAAAAATAAAACACAAAAAAGTACCTGGATTAACTGTGATTTTAATTGGTGATATGACACCAAGTCAAATTTATGTTCGTAATAAAGAAAAATCCGCCAATGAAGTTGGACTAAAATCCGAAGTAATTAGATACCCTGATACAGTTGAAGAAAAAACTGTCTTAAAAAAAATTGAGGAATTAAACAAAGACGAGACCGTTTCAGGTGTCTTAGTTCAGTTACCATTACCAAAACATATTGATAAACAAAAAGTAATTGAGGCGATTGATCCATCAAAAGATGTAGATGGCTTTCATCCAATGAATGTTGGTAATCTTTCTTCAGGTTATGAAAGTTCAGTGCCCTGCACACCATTGGGATGCTATTTAATGATAAAAAAAATTGAACCAAACCTAAATGGGAAAAAAGCAGTTATAGTTGGAAGGTCAAATTTAAATGGAAAACCAATGACACAACTTCTTTTAAAAGAAAACTGTACTGTAACAATTACGCATTCAAAAACAAAGGACTTAAAAGCAGAGTGTCTTGAAGCTGATATTATTGTTGCTGCAGTCGGTATACCAGAGCTTGTAAAAGGTGACTGGGTTAAAAAAGATACAATTGTAATTGATGTTGGTATAAATAAAACTGACAAGGGCATTGTTGGAGATGTAGCTTTTGATGAAGTTTCAAAAAATGCAAAAGCTTTAACACCAGTTCCGGGTGGTGTAGGTCCAATGACAATTGCATGTTTGCTTAAAAATACTATTGATTGTTTTAAGAGAGCTCAGAAATAAAAGCTTTTTAGTAAGTTTAATTGTCACAAGCTACTTTAAATTGATTTAATATTTTTTTTATTTGTTAAAATTCTTAAATGAAGAAACCGCCATATGAATTTAGAATAGCCATAATTATGATTATTTTGACAGCAATTCCAATTGGTGCCACACAATTAGGGTGGTATTTATACAATAAACAAGTGGGGTTTAATTTTGGAATGGTTGCTGGTACTATATCAGTAATTTTAGCTGGATATTTAATGTATCAAAAAGGTTGGAGAGATGAAGATGAAGATTAATTTATGGAAAAAATAATTTTTTTTAGTCTAGCAATACCCATTTTGGCATTTGTAATTTACCTAGGTGGTGGAGCAATAATAAAAGGTTTTAGTGCTAAAGTTTCAAATAGACCAGTCAATCCAGAAAATAAAGATCAAGAACAACCTCAAAATTTCTCAAATGAAACTGATCAGTTAAGTAGTGAGATTAATAAATTAAATGAACTTCTCAAAAGCGGCGTCCTAACACAGGAAGAATTTGAAAAAGCCAAAAAAAAAATTTTAGACAATTAATTATAATCTAATAGTTTTTTAAGAGAATTTATTTCCCCAATTTTAAAAATTAAAGCATCTTCTTTTTTAAAACCATATTTTTCAGCACTATTTTTGAACCTTACAGGTGGTTCCATGATCGGCTCTAGTGATAAAACAAATGTACCCCAATGTGTTCCTAGAACTTTTTTACTTTTTAAATCTTGTGCAACATTAAGAGCTTCCTCAGGGGTCGTATGATAAATAGATTTATCAAACATAGGTTTAAAATCATAGGCTCCTATATTAATCATTGTTAAATCAATAGGACCATATTTTTCTCCTAAATCTTTATAGATGTTTCCATATCCAGTATCACACGCAAATAAAATTTTTTTGTCTTTATATTCAATTAAAAAGTTACCCCAAAGAGTTTTATTAGCATCTGTCAAACTCCTCTTTGACCAATGTACAGCCGGAAGTAATGTTATTTTCAAGTCATTGTTTATTTGAATCTCATCATACCAATCCATCTCATTTACATCTTTGTATCTTTTAAAATATTTTCCAAGTTTTAATGGAGTTAATACTTTTGCATCTTTAAAAGGGAACTTCCTGATAGTAGACATGTCTTGATGGTCATAATGATTATGAGTTAATAAAAAAACATCAGTCTTTGGAATTTCATTTAGCTTCAAAGCTGGCTCAGTAAATCTATCTGGTCCAAATATTAATGGACCTGCATTTTTAGAAAATACTGGATCAGTAATTATTGTAGTGTCCCCAAGCTTAATCAAAAAAGTAGCATGACCAATCCAAGCAATGTAATCATCTTTTTTAAATTTTGCTAAATCAGCCCTTACCTTGTCTTTATCAACGACATGTTCTTTTGGAACAGTCATGTCTACTTTTTTCTTCTCCTGAATAAATTTTTTATATGAAAATTTTACTTTATCTGATCTTACTGGTGATCCCTCAGGGTTTCTAAAAGTCCCATCAGGTAAATGGTGATAAGGTTTTTTTTCCATAGATATTGCTGAAGAGTTATAAAAAATAATAAATAGAATTAGAATTGGTAATTTTGGCATAATTATTACAAAAAATTTTTGGGAAAAAATATCCCAAAATGAACAAATTAAAAGAAAAAACACAGTGTAATCCTGGCTTGATAAAGCTTTTATTCAAACTTAATATGCTTAAAGTTTGTTTATTACCGTCATTGATTCGGTATTTAACTTAAAAAAGGAGTAAGCATGAAAGCTTTACAAGGATTAACATCAACGATCACTAGCTTAACTAATGTAGTTATTGGTTTATTAGGATTGGGTATTGTGGTTTCTCTACTTGGTGGAAATGTACCATTTGTGGGTGGAGTAGCAGAC
>Ga0209335_10006272_pt1 | contig 10664 bp, 10 predicted proteins | sample COG_09_FD_184753 | JGI IMG/M metagenome (GOLD analysis project Ga0209335, IMG submission 184753) | Pelagic Microbial community sample from North Sea - COGITO 998_met_09 (SPAdes) (version 2) | ecosystem: Environmental > Aquatic > Marine > Neritic zone/Coastal water | place: Helgoland, sampling...
CTAAACCCGCCAATCCTTTAACAGTTTCTTTTTTTCCTTTTAAATGTTCTACAAAAATTTCCATTTCATGAATTGATTGTTTGATTAAAGCTGAGGCAGTATTTAAATAATTTTTTTCTCTAATTTCGTTAGAAACATTATTACTGCAAAGTCCTTTAGCTGCACCAACTGCCATTGAGAAGATATTTTTAATTGCTGCAGAAACTTCCACTCCGTTTAAGTCATCAGAATATGAAGTGTGGTAATAATCAGTATTTAACATATCAGCAATTTTTTTTGCTGTATTTAAATTTTTATTAGCAATAACTACACTGCTATGAATCCTGTTAGCTAAACCAGCAGCAAGGCATGGTCCACCTACCGCTGATATATCCACATTGGAAATTCCCCTATCAGCTAGTAATCTTTCAAGTTTGTCGATTAATAGTTCATATTGATTATTATGAATACTTAACCCTTTAGTTAACATAAGAAGTTTTGGTAGTTTTTTATCTTTGTATAGTCTACTTAGTTGGTCTGAAACCCACTCAATTCCTTTTGAGCTAATACCTAATACAATTAAATCGATATTTGATTTTAATAATTCATCAAATTTTTGAAATTTAAATAATTTTATTTCATTTGGAATTTGTACATTTAAACCCGGGTGTAAATTATTGTTTTTTTTTAAATTTTCAATAAATTCATTTTCTAGATGAGTTCCAACAATATTAATATCATGATTATTATCTAAACAAGGTAATGCAAAAGCTGAACCCATTGCACCTGCACCAATAATTACAATCTTTGACATAACTAATCTTTAAATAGTAGTTTTTTGAAAATTAAAAAAACTGATATTAACTCAATTTTTCCAATAATCATAAAAATTATTAGACTTATTTTTGAAGATGTTAATAAATTGGTAAAACTTAGTTCTTCCATACTAAATAATTCAGAGTTAACTGTATTAGTTAAAGTTAAAATAGATAATTTAAAAGATTTTTCAAAACCAATATTATCTAGAACTAAAAAACTAGATAAAATGAGTAAACTTAAAAAAAAAGAAATAAAAATTAAAAAAGAGATTTTTATATTATCATCAGTAATTCTTTTATCTGAACCAAAAATTGTTTTATTAACTACACTGTTGGGACTTATTAATCTTATTATTTCAGTAGAAGATATTTTTAAAAGTATATAAAATCTAGTCAATTTAATACCTGACGTATTGGAAATTAATGAGCCACCTATAATTGTAATAAATAAAAAATATAAACTTAAATTATTTGATTTTATTAATGTTAGGCCAGAATTAGATAAACTACTAATAGTGCTTATAATTAAATCAAGTCCATTATTATTATTAAAGTATATTAATGTAATTAAAATTATTGCTAAAAATAATAAATATAAATCTTCTTTATGTTCTCTAATTAAAATTTTCTTATCAAAAATATTAAATACTAAATAAAAGTTAAACATAGCTAAAAGCATAGAAATAACTAAAATTATTTTTTGAAAGTTTGTTGAAATTATATTTCCTAAAGAGTCAGTTGGTAAAAAACCACCTCCAGATATCAACGTCATACTAATGTTTAATGAATTGAAAAGCCTTATACCAGAAATATTAAATAATAAAAAAACTGCAAAACTTAAAATACAATAATAAATAAAAATATTAAGTATATTATTTCTTATATTTTCTTCAGAGCTATAACTGCTATTGCCTGAATGAGTAAGAGAAATCATCTTATAGTTAAATTTTTTATTTGAGAAAATGATGGTTAAAAAAAATAAAAAATATAATCCACCAATCCATTGTGATGAAGATCTCCATAAAATTAAAGTGGGATCAACATATTTAATATTTTTAAATGTTGAAAACCCTGTACCTGTTAACCCTGAAATAGACTCAAAAAACGAATTTAAAAAAGTTACCTGATTATTGCTAAAGTAAAAAGGTATAGACATCAGTAAAGCACTAAATAAATAAACAGCTATAATTAAAAATAATTGTTCAATAAAATCTATTTTTTTTTGAGAGTTTTTTCCATAATTTAAAAAAACTGATCCAAATATTAATGAAGTTAGTAATGTCGTAAAATAAGAATCTATACTTAAAAAATAGTCAAAGTAAGATGAGTATAAAATATTAATAAAAGATAAAAAACTAATAGGGAAACAAAACAAACCTAAAAAATAACTTATGCTTTTAAAATTCATAAATTATTAAATAGAACCTACACTAAAAATACTTTCAACAGCTTTTAATTCTTCTCTTTTTGCAAGAAATACCACAAGGTCATCTTTTTCAAAAACAAAATTTGATTTTGGAATAATAACTTGATCTTTTCTTACTATTGCTCCAATTCTTATATTTTCTGGTAAATTTGAGTCGCTTATTTTTTTATTTACTAATTCTGATTTTTCTAAAATCTTTGCTTCTATAAATTCATACTCCCCATCAAGTAAAGAATAAACTGTTCCTATAGTTCCACGGTGAACGTGCTCCATAATTCTTGAAACCGTAGTCATTCTTGGATCAACTAGATCATCTATATTCAGGGAATCTTGTAAAAGATTATAATTAGTTTTATTTACAATTGCGATTGTTCGTTTTTTTAAACCTGATTTTTCCGCTAATACGCAGGCCATCATATTGTTTTCGTCATCATTAGTTAAAGCTAAAACTGTTTCAGAACCTTCAAGATTAGCCTCCTTTAAAATTTCTTCATCTAATGCATCACCATTGATAACTATTGATGATGACAATTCATTAGCAATTTCTTCAGCACGTTTTTTATCTTTTTCAATAATTTTTACTCTTAAATCATCAAAATTTTCTTCAAGCATCTTTGCTAAATTCAAACCAATATTACCTCCACCTATTATTAAAATATTTTTTGCAACTTTTTCCTCATGTCCAAAAGCTTTTAAAATTGGATTTAATTGATCGCTACTAACAACAATATATACATTATCATCTTCGAGTATTTGATCATTTTTCTTTAAATAAACAAATTTATCTTTTCTTACTGCTCCTAAAATATTTGCTTTAAAATCTGGAAATTTTTCAGTTAATTTTTTCAGAGGTATATTTTTAATAGGACAATTTTTTTCAATAGAAATTTCTAACATTTTTACTTTATTATTTCCAAAAGGTACGTTATCTAGTGTCCCTGGTGCTTCCAGTCGTCTATATAAAGATTTAGCAACTTCTAGTTCTGGTGAAATTATAACATCAATTGGAATATTGGATTTATTATAAAGCTTTCCCCATTTTCCTTCTAAAAAATCCTTAGTTCTTATACGTGCAATTTTTTTTGAAACATTAAATAATGAGCTAGCCAATTGACAGACAATCATGTTGGTTTCATCATTTCTTGTTACGGCTATAACCATATCAGCTTTTTCAGCTCCTGCATTTTCTAAAACAGTAGGAAGCGTAGCTCTACCAACTACACCTTTAACATCTTGAGTATCATTAATTTTTTTAATGTCTTCAGATGATTGATCTATTACCGTAACTGAATGGCCTTGAGCAGATAATTGTTTGCTAATAGAAAAGCCAACTTTGCCAGCTCCGCATATAATAATATTCATTAATTAATTTAATCCTTTTATTCCTAGGAGTTTTAACTTTCTATGTAAAGCTGATCTTTCCATGCCTATAAAATCTGCAGTCTTGGATATATTGCCGTGATGTTTCTTTAGTTGTGTAGTGAGATATTCCTTTTCAAAATATTCTCGAGCTTCTTTTAATGGAGATTGAAAAGATTTTTCATAAATATTTTTATCAGCAATTAATTTCGATGAAGGATAAAGGATATCGTCTATAATTTTATTTATATTATCTTTACTTTCATTTGAGGATAGAATGGTAATTCTTTCTACTAAATTTCTTAATTCACGTACATTGCCTGGCCAATTATAAGTATAAAGACTCTCATTATTTAAATCTATTTCTGCTTCTTTTACTCCATTTATTTCAGCAAGTTTATTTTTAAAATAACTTATTAACAAAGGAATATCTTCTGTTCTCGTTGATAAAGATGGTAAGTCTATAGGCACAACATTTAAACGGTGATAAAGATCCTCTCTAAATTTATTTTTTTTTACTAATTCGCTTAGTTCCTTAGAAGTTGAAGAAATTAACCTAATATTTACATTAATATCTTTGGATCCATTAAGTCTCTTAAACTTTTGATCAATTAAAACTCTTAAGACATTTGCTTGCGTCTCAAATGGTATCTCCGATACTTCATCAATTAATAATGTTCCTTTATTAGCTTTCTCAAGAGCACCAATTGAATTACTTCCATCTTCAAATTCTTCACCAAATAATTCTTTTTCATATGTTTTTTCTTTTAGTAAAGCTGCGTTTATAATAACAAATTGTTCTTTTGAACGAGATGAATTTTTGTGTATTTTTCTAGCAATTAATTCCTTTCCTCCTCCTGTAGGACCTGAAATTAAAACTCTACTTTCTGAAGAAGATAGTTTTTCTATAATTTTTTTTATTTTTATCATTTCAGGACTTTTTCCAATTAATTCAAATGAATGAAATAATTTATTTTCAATGATATTGTTTTCTTTTTTCAGTTCAGATGACTCTAATGCTCTATAAACATAATTTAATATTTTCTCTTTAGAAAAAGGTTTTTCAATAAATTCATATGCTCCTAATCTTATTGCCTCAACAGCAATTTGAACTGTGGCATGACCTGAAATCATAATTACAGGTGTTAAATTATTTTTTTTAGCAACTAGTTTCAATAGGTCAATGCCATCTTTATCTGGTTTGTCTAATTTAATATCAATAATTGCTAGATCAGGTAAACGTTTATTGATCTCTAGAACTGCCTGATCATAATTTGCTGCAGAGCGAACTTCAAAATTTTGCTCTTTTAAAATGTTGCAAATTAAAAAACGTATATCAGGATTATCATCGATTACTAAAATTTCTTTATACATTTAATTTTGGAAATGACATTTTTATTTCTATACCATCTGCATCTTTTTTATTTTTAATTGAAAATATTCCAGAATGTTCATTTACTATTTTGGTTACAATTGGTAAGCCCAATCCTGTACCTGTTTTTTTTGTTGTGTAGTAAGGTGTCATTGCTTTTTTAGCGTCTACTATTCCTGTGCCATTATCAGTCAACTTAATGATTATATAGTCTTTATTATCATCAATTTCTATCTCAATATTTCCCTTAAAATTATAGTCTTTTTCAGCCTTATCTAAAAAAGACTCTTCTGAATTTTTAATTAAATTAATAAATACTCTGTTTAACTGATCCTGATCTCCTTTAATAAAATTATTTTTTGTTTTTTTAATTATGTTGATAGAATTTTTTGAGCTTAATTTTAAAAAATCTAAAGAATTATTAATTAACTGTATTATATCAATTTTTTTAAGTATAGGACGAGGCATTCTAGCAAAATTTGAGAACTCATTAACTAATTTTTCAATATCTTTAATCTGCCTATTAATAGTTTCTAAATATTTTTCAAATTCATGCTTTTCATTAGTGAGTTTGTCTCTATATTTTTCTCGGAGACTATCAATTGATAATTGAATTGGTGTCAAAGGATTTTTAATTTCATGAGCTAATTTTCTTGCAACATTTTCCCATGCTTCGTAACGTTCAGCAGTCAAAAGTTTGTCTTGTTGCTCTTTTAATCTTTCTATCATTAAATTAAAATTATTATTTAATTCTCTAAATTCATCGTCTGTTTCCAAATTCGGAACTTTTACATCAAGGGTGCCTTTGCTGATTGAGTCAGATGCTCCAATTAAATTGATTATAGGTCTGGTAAGTCTGGACGCAAATGTTATTGCAATTGCAGTAGATAAAAATAATAATAAAGTTACAACAATTATATAAATAATTGCAAACGTAACTCTAATTCCTGTTTGACTATTTTCAACAGAATAATAAAAACTTACAGCTTCTTCCGTTTCATTTATATATCGTAAAATTTTAGGATCAATATTTCTTGAAATATACAAATAAGTATCAACTAAAGAGTTTAATTTAGTCATTACAGTTGTTTTATTTTCTAAACTATCTTTAATAAAAACTGGCTTGCCTTGCAAAACTTGATTGTAGTCTTCATCAGAAGGAATTACTAATTCCTCCGTAATATCTCTTACATCTGAAATTAATATATTACCTAGACTGTCAATTAAATAAACATCGTCTATTCTTCTTAAAATTTTCTCAGATCTTATAATATTTTTAAAACGATTAGGATTTGAATAATAAAATCCTGATGCACGGTTAAGACCTACGCTCATTAAAATTACATCTGACAAGACGTTTTCTTTGCTTTCTTCTAAATAGTTTTTTGCTACATCAAATGAATTATTAACTGCTTTAGTAATTGTTTTATCAAAGTAATTTTGAATACCAAAATTAAAAATAAATAAAGAAAATATAGCTACAATCAAAGATGGAATTACAGTAAATAAAGAAAAAAGTGAAATGTACTTAAGGTTTGTTTGTGATCCTTTTTTATTTTTTTTTCCAGCATTGTAAAATCTAAAAAAATTTTTAAAAATTAAGGTAAAAAAAATAAATAGTAGAAAAATATCTATTATCAACAATGTTTGTAAATTTTTATCATTTAAAGTTACAAATCCTTCATTAATAAATGTTAAAAAAGTTACTATCCCCATAAATATACATAAAAATGAGGATAAAATAATCCAATTGAAATTTTTTATAATCTTAAACATCTTAATTTACCATTAAATATTCATATAAATATTATATAACTTTATATCATGAGTTTTTGTTTAATAATTCTTGCAGGAGGAAATAGCCATAGATTTAAGTCTAATATAGCTAAACCTTACCAAAAAATAGCGGGCAAATCATTAATTGAAATAAACCTTATTAAAGCACGTAAATTTAATAAAATTAAAAAAATTATCCTTGTCTATAATAGAAAAGATTCAAAACGAGTTAGATCACTTAAATTAAACAATGTTAAATTAATTGTTGGAGGTAAAAACAGACAACAATCTACTTTTAATGCCCTGAAATATTTAAATAACAATAAGAAGATTTCTAAAGTTCTTATACATGATGTAGCTAGGCCAAATTTTTCAAGAAAGTTACTTCACTCAATTATTAAAAATATAAAAAATGCTAGAGCAGTTGTGCCAAAAATTAAAATTCAAGATGCTGTAAAACAAATAATAGATACAAGTAATGCAGAATATATTCTAGGAAAGAAAAGAGAAAAGCTATTTTTAACACAAACACCTCAAGCTTTTAACTTTAGAGAAATATATAAACTTCACAAAAATAATTCATCAAAATATAAAGATGATGATATTTCATTATATATGGATTTAAATGAAGTTAAGTTTATTGAAGGAGAAAAAAGTAATTTCAAAATTACTGATAGAACAGACTTTGAAAATCTAAAAAATATTTATAAATCTAAAATCAATGTAGGCATAGGTTTCGATGTTCATAGACTAGTTCCAAAAAGAAAACTTTATTTAGCTGGGCTAAAAATAAAATCTACATTAGGTACCTTAGGTCACTCAGATGGCGATCCTGTATTACACTCTATTACTGATGCTATTTTAGGAGCCTGTAAACTTGGTGATATTGGCAAAATGTTTTCAGATAAAAATAAAAAGTTTAAAAATATAAGATCAACTATCATATTAAAACAAGTTATAGAAAAAATTAAGTCAAATGGTTATTTTATAAATAATATCGATATAAACATCATTACCCAAACACCAAGGATTAAAAACTTAAAAAATAAAATGATAGATAATATTGCTAAGATTTGTGAAATTTCAAAAGATCGAATTAATATCAAAGGAAAGACGACTGAAAAATTAGGTGTTATTGGAAAAGAAAAAGCTATTGCCTGTGAAGTAATAACATCAATTATTAAATATGATTAAAATTTTTAATTATTTATTTGTTACTTGTTTTGGAATTGGATCTTTTAGATTTGCTCCTGGCACAATTACCTCGTTTATAACAACAATTTTTTTATTTAGTTTATTTCATGTTATAAACTTATCTAATAAAACAATATTGATTGTTCTACTTTTGATTTTTGTTTATTCATTTTATGCAGTCAGTGAATATATTAAAGATAATGAAAATAAAGATCCTAAAGAAGTTGTTGTAGATGAATTTATCGGTCAATCTATCCCGATTTACCTTTATGAAATAGCTCATGGAACAATTAAAAATTCACAAGAAGCAGCTTTATTTTATTTATATATTTTTATTCTTTTTAGATATTTTGATATTAAAAAACCTTTTCCAGTAAGTTACTTTGATAAAAAATTTAAAAATAGTTTTGGAGTAATTTTAGATGATGTTGTTGCTGGTTTATATGTAGTATTAACACTAATTATATTTATAATAATTAAATCAAAATTTTTTTCATGAGTTTAAACCAAAAAGTAGTCACTATTTTAAAGAGAAAAAATTTAACGATTTCCTTTGCTGAATCTTGTACTGGTGGTTTACTTTCTAGTGCCATAACTTCTGTAAACGGATCTTCTAAAGTATTCTCGATGGGATTAGTCACCTACTCAAACCAAGCTAAAATGACAGTGTTAAAAGTTCACAAAAAGATAATTAAAAAATACGGCGCTGTAAGCATTCAATGTTGTTTAGCTATGGTAAATAATCTCAGTAGAATTAGTAAATCAAAAATATGCATCTCTATAAGTGGTATTGCAGGTCCAAAAGGTGCTTCAAAACAAAAACCGGTTGGCTTAGTTTTTATTGGAATAAAAGTTGGTAAAAAAGTTATTGTTGATAAATGCAATTTTAAAAATAAAGGAAGATTATTTATTCAGAAACAAGCTGTCAAAAAATCACTTAATTTATTGATAAAATTGCTTAAATAGGATATTTAAATTTTTCAATATTAACAATTACATCCAATAGATGCGCAACAAAACTGTTAAAGGTTAAAAAAATTAAGAATATAACTATATAAAGTATAAAAATTAAAGCATTTCTATTTCTTTTTTTTCTCAATAAGTTTTTATCTTCAGGGATCCATTCTTTATTTTTTAATCTAAAATCATAAGAAAACATCCAGTAAGTTAATTCACTTTCATTTGGATCGCCTGTTCTAATTGCTTTGATATATAAAACTAAAAATCTACAAATAATAGATAAAAATATTAATAAAAACGTTGCACCTAACATTATTTATATAATTTGATAGCTCTTTCTTCAAAAGACTTAGCTATTTTATTAAGACCTAGTTCAAAGGAATTTTTCATAATTGTATTCAAGATGGGATTTTTTAATTCAAAGTCGATAAAAAATTCTAATTGTGTTGCGTTATTTATTTCTTTGAATGTCCATTCATTTTTAAGATGCTTTAATGGTCCGTTGAGGTTTGTTACAATTATTTTATCTTTTTCTTTATAATATAATACCTGACTGAAAAAAGTTTCGTTTAAAAGACTTTTGCCAACTTTTAAATCTCCATTAAAAGTAATCAGATCTGTACTCTCATTTTTATCATGTACCCTACCTTCAATACACCAAGGAACAAATTCAGGATATTTCTCAATATCAAGAACCATTTCAATTAGTTGATTTTTTTTACAAGAGATAATTTTTTTTATTGATGCTGATGACATTCAAGCTTTTTATTTCTTGCGTCTTGTAATTTTCTAAAGTCTTCATCCGCATGATATGAAGATCTTGTTAATGGTGAAGAAGACACTAATAAGAAACCTTTTATATTAGCTATAGTTTCTAATTCTTTAAACTCATCTGGGTGGTAATAACGATTTAAAGGATGGTGCTTAGCTGATGGTTGCAAATATTGACCTATGGTAATGAAATCAACTTCAGCGGATCTTAGATCATCCATTACTTGAATAATTTCTTCTTTATTTTCACCTAAACCAACCATGATACCTGATTTAGTAAAAACTTTTTTGTTAAATTTTTTAGCATTTTTTAAAAGCTCCAATGAAGCGAAATATCGTGCACCTGGTCTTACTGAGGTGTAAAGTCTTGGAACTGTTTCTATATTGTGATTAAAAACGTCAAGATCCGCTTCAAGTACTTTTTTATAAGCATCATCTTTTCTTAAAAAATCTGGAGTTAATACTTCGATCGAAGTTTCAGGATTTTTTAGTCTTGTAGCGTTAACTACTTTATAAAAATGATTTGAACCTCCGTCTTCAAGATCATCTCTATCAACTGAAGTTATTACAACATGTTTTAAATTGAGTGTTTTAACAGCATTTGAAATTTTTGCTGGCTCATACATATCTAGAGCTGTTGGTTTACCTGTTTTAACATCACAAAAAGCGCAAGCTCTTGTACATGTATCTCCCATTATCATAAAGGTTGCATGTTTTTTGCTCCAACATTCAGTAATGTTAGGGCAGTTGGCTTCTTGACAAACTGTAATTAAATTATTTTGATTTACAACTTGTTTAGTCTGAAAAAAAACCTTTGAATCTACTATCTTGGATCTAATCCATTCAGGTTTTTTTTTTATGGGATTAATTGGTTTATTTATTTTTTCTGGATGTCTAATTTTTTCACTCATTTTAACTTAATAATTGTTTCACCTTCAGTTACGTAATTAAATTTTTTTCTATATAGCATATCTATATAATCCAGATCGTTTTTATTAATTAAAGAAAT
>Ga0209335_10006282_pt1 | contig 10651 bp, 8 predicted proteins | sample COG_09_FD_184753 | JGI IMG/M metagenome (GOLD analysis project Ga0209335, IMG submission 184753) | Pelagic Microbial community sample from North Sea - COGITO 998_met_09 (SPAdes) (version 2) | ecosystem: Environmental > Aquatic > Marine > Neritic zone/Coastal water | place: Helgoland, sampling...
TTCAGTGCCACCACAACCACAATCTAGCGATTGTAATTTAATTCATTCAATAAATCCTAAAGCAGGAAGATTAGTACTTTTTTTGAATTCAACTGATGCTTTTCACTCAGTAAGTGAGATGGTTGGAAATCAAGATAGATATTTTCTATATGGATCATATACAGCCTTGAATAAAAAAAACCCTTATTTAATAAATAGTTCAAAAAAACTAGATACAGAATTTTTTTTACTTCATTAGATAGATGATAAAAAATAAAGAATTTAAGAAGTTATGTAATCTTTCAAAGACTATTTTACAAAAAAGACCAAATATAAGCAATTTAGGGAATCCGTTTCTTTTTTTAGTAAGTGGCCATCCTTTTTTCTTATCTAGATATAAACATATTAATTCAAAAAAAATTAACTTTTTATTTTATTTAAATTATATTTTAAAAATTAAGTTTAATTTAGTTAAAATATTTTTTTATACTTTTAAAATTTTTTTAACTAAAAATAAAAATAATATAAATAAAAAAAAAAATTATCAATTTATTATATTAAGTCACATAATAAATAAAAAAAACTTTTATAAAAAAATTGATTCACAATTTGGAGGGATTGAAAAAAAATTTCCTCCAAAAAAAACTATTTTTTTTTATCTAGATCATATTAAATTGAGTCAAATTGATTTAGAAAAGAAGATAAATGATAATCATAATTTTTATTTAAATAATGATTGTGTAGACTTTAAAATTTATTACAAAATAATTAAAAATATATTTTTTGAATTTAGCTTTTTTTTTAAAAAATCTTTAAAAACTAAAAAAAATTTTGATAAAAAATTTTATTTAGCATGCTCTCAATATCTCCTGTCACTGTCTACAGTAAAAAATATTTCATTATTTTACAATATTGAAAAATTTATTTTAGAAAACAATGTGAAAACAATTGTTACTACATTAGAGGGACATCCATATGAATTCTTAGTATTTTTTTTAAAAAAAATACATGATGTCAAAGTTTATGCCTATCAGCATTCATTGGTTACTAATAGTCATTTTTCAATGTTTTTAGATATTGATAAAGATTTAACTTATTCAAAATTATTTACAAATGGAGAAATAAGTTTTAATTTTTTAAAGACAAAAATAAAATCAGATAAAGTTTCTATACTTGGTTCAAATAAATATAAAAAAAGAAAAAAATTAAATCTACAAAACCCTTCCACATGCTTGATTTTACCAACTGGTCTAGAAAATGAGTCTAAAGATTTATTAAATCTGTGTAGCGAATGTTTAAAGTATAAAAAAAATAAAATTAATTTTATTTTAAGATTACACCCTCATATAAATAAAGATGAATTTATAAAAAAAAATAAAAAGTTACTTGCTAATATTAAAATTTCAAATTCAACCAAGTTAGAAAAAGATATTTCTTTGAGCAAATTTGTATTATATAGAGGAAGTTCATCTGTTATTGAAGCAATGCAACAAGGCTTAATCCCAATTTATTTTCATGATGATAAAAATACTTTTCAAATTGACCCCCTATGGCAACTTAAATCTAGAATTATAGTTAATAACTCTTATCAACTTTATTTAATTTTAAAAAAGAATAATAGTTTTAAGAAGGATATAATTAATAAAAATATAAAATTTTCTAATAAATTCTATACCCCAATAGATCGAAAAAAACTTAATGAAGTTATAAAAATTTAGCTAAGTTATGAAATATAAAAGTTCAAATATTGCAGTAATAATTCCTTCAGCAAATTTTAAAAATATAAAGATATGTCTAAAATCAATTAAGAGACAAACAAAAAAACCTGGTCAAACCATAATTGTATTTAATAAAAAAAAAATTTTTAAAAAAGAAAAAAAGACCATATTTTCTTATATTAATAAATCTAACCAGGTTCATCAAAGAAATCATGCTTTAAATTTAATAAATAAAAATATAAAGTTAATTTTGCAACTTGATGACAAATTTTATTTGCACAAAAAAGCGATTGAAAATTTAATTAGTGATTGGAATAAATTACCAAGTAATGTAGCAGGAATAGGAATTAAATCTGATTTTAAATATGAAAACCTCAATAAATTTAGATTGTTAAAGTATATTACATTAACAGGATCTAATCAACCTGGCAAAGTGTTGATTAGTGGTTTTAATAATAAGTTAATTTCAAATAAAAAATATCCAGATGTCGATTGGTTGCAGGGTGGTTTATCTTCATGGAGATTGAAACATGTTTCAATAATTTTTAATAGAAAATATCCAATTGTTAAATGGTCAATACTAGAGGATCTAATTTTTAGTTATCATATTAAATTTAATAAAAAATTTAAGCTTAAAATGAGTAATTCTTCCATGGCTTTTGTAATAAAAAATGATAGTCAAAAATTTTTAGCTAAAGAGTTTTATTTAAGAGGATATGAATATGCAAAAATGCAAAAAGTTTTTATTAATATAAATAAAAGAAAACTTTCAAAAATTGCTTTTTATTATAGCTATATCTCCAGTTCTTTACTGGGTTCTTTGTGGTGTTGTTTAAAAATAGATAAAAAAATATTTTTTTACTTTGGAAGGTTACTTGGTATTTTTGCAAATATTAAAGATATAAAAGTTTTATAGAAATTTATTTTCTGGCCTAACTTATTAAAAAGTTTAAATACATATATAAAAAATGAATTCAAAAAAAGATATTATAGCAATAGTTGGTATGGGATATGTTGGACTACCTTTAGCTGTTGAGTTATCCAAAAAGACAAATGTAATAGGATTCGATATAGACAAAATAAGAGTTAATAGTCTGCTAAAAGGAATTGATGTTACTGAAGAGGTGGCAAGATATAAAATCCAAAATTCAAAAAAACTTAAATTTTCATCAAACATTTCTGATTTAATTAAATGCAACACCTATATAGTTACTGTACCAACACCAGTAGACAATAATAATGAACCAAATCTGAAACCACTGTTGAGTGCAACAGAAATGATCTCTAAGGTGCTGTCAAAAAATAACTTGGTAGTGTATGAGTCAACAGTTTTTCCTGGTGCAACTGAAGAAATATGTGGTCCAATACTTGAAAGAAGTTCAAAGTTGAAAATAAATAAAAATCTGTTTTTAGGATACTCTCCAGAAAGAATTAATCCAGGTGATAAAAAAAGGAAATTGACAAACATTGTTAAAATAGTTTCTGGTTCAAATAGTTATGCACTTAATAAAGTATCAAATTTATATGCATCGATAATAAAAGCTGGGATTTTTAAAGTTGAAAGCATTAAGATTGCTGAAGCAGCAAAAGTTATAGAAAATACCCAAAGAGATCTTAATATTGCTTTTGTAAATGAGTTATCTTTAATTTTTAAAAAATTAAATTTATCAACAGAAAAAATTTTAGAAGCAGCCGAAACAAAATGGAATTTTATTCCTTTTAGGCCAGGCCTTGTCGGAGGACATTGTATAGGTGTAGATCCATATTATCTTACATATAAATCAAAAAAAATTGGCTATATACCAAAAATAATTCTTGGTGGAAGAAATTTAAATGACCAAATGTCTAATTATATATTTAAAGACATAAAAAATATTATCGATAAAAAAAGTAAAAATATAAAAAAAAATCAAAACAAAAAAATTTTGATTATGGGATTAACATTTAAGGAAAATTGTCCAGACACTAGAAATTCAAAAGTTCTTGATTTATATAAAAACTTTAAAAATAAAAAATTTAATATTCAATCTTTCGATCCTTTTTCAAAAAATTGGAGTGATAAATTTAAAAAACAATTTAATGTTGTTGCTGATTTAAAAAATAAGAAATTTGATGTCATAATTATAGCAGTAAAACATAAAAATTTTTTTAAGATGAAAAAAAAAATACAAAGTTTATGTAAAAAAAATGGATTTATTTATGATTTGAAATATTTATTTCCAGAAACGTCAGATATTTATAGACTATGATCTTAAATCAACAAGATATCAAAATCAAAAATCTGATTGGAAGAAAAAAATATAAATGGTTAATAACTGGAGTTGCTGGATTTATAGGATCTAATATTCTTGAGAAATTATTGAATTTTAATCAAAAAGTTGTTGGTATTGATAATTTAAGCACTGGATTTAAAAAAAATCTTAGAAGTGTTGAATTAGAAGTAGGTAAAAAAAAATGGAAAAATTTTAAGTTTATCAATGGTGATATATCTAATTTGAAGGTCTGCAATAAATCAATAAATAATGTTGATATTGTAATTCATCAAGCGGCAAGGGGATCTATACCTAAATCAATAAAGAATCCAATTGGAACAAATAACGATAATATTACTGGTTTTTTAAATATATTAAATTGTTCAAGAGAAAATAATATAAAATCATTTGTTTATGCATCCAGTAGTTCAGTTTATGGAGATAGTAAGAGACTTCCTAAAATTGAGGAAATAACAGGAAAAATATTATCTAATTATGCTTTAACAAAAAAAGTTAATGAGGAGTATGCAAGGCTATTTTATGACTTATATGGATTTAAATCAGTTGGATTAAGGTATTTCAATGTGTTTGGAAAAAGACAAAATCCTAACGGCGATTATGCAGCAGTAATTCCAAAATGGATTCACAATGCAATAAACAACAAACCGATATTAATTAATGGCGATGGTAAAACCTCAAGAGATTTTTGTCCAATATCAAATGTTGTCCAGGCAAACATTCTTGCTGGAATTGTAAATCTTAAGAAAAATAGTTATATCTTTAATGTCGGCACAGGTTCAAGAATAAATTTAAAAAAATTAAGTAAAACAATTTATCAAAAACTAAAAATTAAAAAATCAAATCAAAAAATTTATTATAAAAACTTCAGAAAAGGAGACATTAAACATTCATTGTCTAGTATTAAGAATATAAAATTTTTTTTAAAATATAAGCCTATGGTCTCTTTTGAAGAGGGCATTCATGAAACGATAGAATGGTTTGAAGAAAATGATTTCAGTAATAGTTAAGCTTTTTAATTTTTTTGACAAAAGATACAAATCTAAATTAATTTTGTTACAATTTTTATTGATAACCTCTGCGATTTTTGAAATTGTATCTATTTTTTCTATAGGGCCATTAATTCAAATTTTGAGTAATCCAGATATTATTTATGACGAAAATAATTATATTTCTAAAGTTTATAATTATTTTGATTTTAAATCTTTTGAAAGCTTTTTGCTTTTAGTGGTTTTAATAATTTTTACTATTCTTTTTTTATCTACAATTATTTTAACTTATAGTACTTACCAATTGAGTATGATTTCTTCAGGACTAGGTCAATTATTGAGGAATAATTTATTTAAATATTTCATTTTCCAGGAATGGCTTTTTCATGCAAGATCAACTGCAAATGATTGTATTGAAAAAATTTCATTTGAAACAGGAAGAGTATCCACAGCTCTTATACTTCCTGCATTATTAATTAACGCTAAACTATTAACAGGGATATTAATTCTTGTATCTTTAACTATATATAATCCCTTAGCATCTATTATTTGTTTTGTTCTTTTTGGCTCAATTTATATATTTATATTCAAATTAGTTAAAACAAGGATCATAAATCATGGTGTTGCCCAAGGTAAGAAAATGGATTTAATGTATAAAATTATGAGTGAAAGTTTCATAGGTATTAAAGAAGCTATAGTTTATGGGAATCAAAAAAAATATTTTGATTTATTTGCTGAAAGTGGAGAAAGTTTTGCAAATTCAACTGGTAAAGTTTCATTTTTAGGAAATGCTCCAAGGTATATTTTAGAGTTCATTGCAATAGTAATAATTATATTTTTTATTATATTTATTATAATAATAGCAAAAACTGATTTTAACCAAACGCTACCAATTTTATCTATATATATTTTTGCGGGATATAAATTGTTACCAATTTTTCAACAAATTTATTTTAGCTCTACTCAAATTAAATCAGCAATACCAGCCTTTAATAAAATAGAGATAGAATTAAAAAAAAGTTTATCAACTAATTTTGAAAATGAAAAAAATAACACTTCAAACTTTCATTACGATAATTTAAATAGCATAATTTTTAATCAAGTGTCTTTCTCATATTCTTTTGAAAGTAAAGACAAAAAAGCTGTAAAAGATATATCGTTTGAACTAAAAAAAAATTCTTTAAACTATATTGTGGGACCATCCGGCTCTGGAAAGTCTACTTTATTAGATCTAATTTTGGGATTAATATTTCCAGATAATGGGAAAATCTTGATTGGTAATTTAGATTTAAATAAGAAAAATTCAAAAAATTGGCATGAAAATATTGGATACGTAGGTCAAAATATTTTTTTAATAGATGATACAATAAGAAATAATATATGTTTTAGTAATAAAAATGAAATTGTAGACGAAGAAAAATTGAAACAAGCAATTAAAAAATCCTGTGTTGATAAATTTCTAAAAGATTTACCCAAAGGTATTAATACTATAGTTGGAGACAGAGGTATAAAACTTTCTGGAGGTCAAAGACAAAGAGTTGCTATAGCAAGAGCTTTTTATCAAAATAAAAAAATATTAGTATTTGATGAAGCTACTGCTTCATTAGATGGAATAGTAGAGCAAATTGTAATTGATAATTTAAAAGAATTTTCAAAAAGCAAAATTGTAATAATGGTTACTCATAATGTAAAATTATGTGAAAAAGCAGATCAAATTTTTCTTTTAGAAAATGGATCAATAAAAGAAAATGGAGATTTTAGTAAATTAAAAAATGATTTTTTATTTAAAAAATTATTAAATGAATTATAAATTTTTTGTAATTTTTTATTTGCAAACAATAAAGTGAACAATACTTGAATGGAAATAATTTTATTAGGTTTTTTAATTCGCATCTCACTTGCAATTATTGATGTTCATTTCTTCCCTTTGCCAGGTGGTGAATTTGATGCTTTTAGTTTCAATAGAGTTGCAACTGAATTTAGTAACCACTTAGATTCGGGAGATTCATTGGGAAATTTTGATTACAAGCATGGGTGGATTTATTCTATTTTTATTGGTTATGTTTACTATATCTTTGGAGCATCAAATCTTTTAGGTTCATTTTTATCATGTCTAGCTTGGTTGATATCGGCTCTAGTAATAAGAAAAATTATGATAAAATTGAACTATCAAAAAAAAAATATCTATTTAGCTTTATTGATATATGTGTTTTTATTTCCAACCTCAATTATTTATACTTCGCTAATGTTAAGAGAGGCTTATTTACTTCTTTTCTCAAACTTATTATTATTATTTATTGTAAATTTATATTTAACTGACGTTTATTATCACAAAATATTGAATCTAATTTACTTTCTATTAATATCGTTAATATTGGCTTTATTCCACAAAGCAGGATTAATATATATTGTATCATTACTATTATTTTTTACTCTATTTTTTTTAATTAAATTTGCAAAAATTAAAAATGTGTTAATTATTTTTAATTTTTTTTTATTAATTTTTGTATTTGAATATTATGGAATCTGGGAAAAAATTTTTCTCACTATAAAAAGCTATCAGTTAGGCCATTTTGAAAAATTTGAAAATACAAGAGCACTTTATTATTCTATCTATGAAATTTCGTTAAGAGAATATAATTTAATTAATTTTTTTACGCAATTTTTGAAGAATATTTTCAATTATTTTATTCAACCTACATTATTTAGAATATCAGATTTTAAAGACTTACCTGCAATTTTAGAGAATAATATAAGAATATTTATTTTAATAGCGGTAATTTATAAAATATTTACTAAAATTAAAAATAAAAATTTATTTATCATTTTATTTTTGATGTATTTGCTTTCAGAGTTTGTGTATGCGCAAGCAACAGTTAACTGGGGGACTGCTTCAAGACATCATGTACCAGCAATGGGTTATTTGGTTTTATTATTATTTTTTCCAAAAAGTAAAAAGACTTCGTTTAAAGTAAATTTAAAAAAATGAAAAAAAAAATATTTTTTTTAGTTAATACGGATAGTTTTTTTTTAAGTCACCGATTTGATATTGCTAGAAAAATGATTAAAAAAAATTATGAGGTGCATATTGGAACAGAATTTTCAAAATATAAATCATTATTTTTAAAATTAGGTATTAAGACACATAAAGTTAATTTTTATAGAAATAGCTATAATTTATTAAAAGCTATTAATTCTTTAATGGATGTCTTTTTTTTATTAAAAAAAATTAAACCTGACATACTTCACGTAATTTCCATCAAACCCATTATTTTTGGTGGTTTAATTTCTTTTATAACTCCTGTTAAATCTTTAGTTATTTCTGTATCAGGATTAGGGTCTATGTTTATTAATCAAGGATTTTTTTATAGCTTAAGAGAATATATTTTTAAAACATTGTATAAGATTATTTTTCTCTTTTCTAATTTGAAAGTAATTTTACAAAATAAAGACGATTTAAATTATTTGATAAAAAAAAGTAATCTAAAAAAAAAAGATGTTGAAATTATTAGAGGATCGGGTGTTGATTTAAATAATTTTAAATTTTCAAATATCCCAAAAGGACCACCTATAATTTTAATGGCATCAAGAATAATTAAGGATAAGGGTGTTTTTGAGTATATTGAGGCAATAAAACTTTTAAAAAAAAAAAATTTTAACGGAAAATTTTTTTTAATTGGTGATATTGATAATGAGAATCCAAGTGCTATTTCAAATTCTTTAATTAGATTGTGGACAAAAAAAAAAATTGTAGTTTATTTAAAGCATCAACAAAATATTATAAAATATATAAAAAAATCTACCATTGTAGTTTTACCATCTTATAGAGAAGGTTTCCCTAAAGTTTTAATGGAGGCAGCTGCATGTGGTAGGCCAGTTATAACTACGAATGTGCCTGGCTGCAAAGATGCTATAATAAATCGAGTTACAGGTTATTTAATTCCAGCAAAAAAATCAAAACCTCTTGCCGATTTAATATTTAAATTATCAAAAAAAAGAATTACCTTAAAAAAAGTGGGCAGGTCTGCAAGAATTCATGCGGAGAAAAATTTTGACATAAACAATGTTGTTTCTAAACACCTTTCTATATATAAAAAGATTTTAAATGATTAAAATACTTCCACAAAGTGAGAAATAAAATTAGTCTGATTATACCAGCTCTTTCTTCAAATTTTTATGTTGAAGATTTTTTAACAAATATTCTTTATTGGAAAAAATTACCAAATGAAATAATTATCATTAATATATCAACAAAACTTCATGTAAATGAATTCATCGTTAATAAACTAAAAAAAAAAAAAGTTGATTTAGTTATAATTAAAAAGAGAAATCTTTTCCCTGGAGCTGCAAGGAATCAAGGACTTTTAAATGCGAAGTATAAATATGTTTTATTTTTAGATATGAATACACAGCCATTTGATAAAAATTGGTTAAAAATTAATTTTGAATATATGGTTAGAAATAATTTAGACGGATTATCTGGAAAAACATTATATCTTGCAGATACTTTTATTGAAAAAATTATACGTGCTTCCACGTATGGTAAGGCTGCGTTGCAAACTATTCCAGGATCTATTTTTAAAAAAGAAATTATTTTTCAAGTAGGAAAATTTAATGAAAGTTCTAGAGCAGGAGAAGATACTGATTGGTTAAAAAGATTATATAAATTTAACTTTAAAGTTAGAAATTCTTTAGAACCTATTTATTATAAGGGTTTATATAAGACGAACTTTAATTTTATAATTAGAAAATGGTTCAGAAATTATTACAGTTCAGCAGCCTTGCCACACTTAAATACACAAAAAAATTTTTACATGCTTACATTATTTTTTATTTTTTTCACAATTGTTTTTAATTGGAATTACTCAACATTATGTTTTACCAGTGAATTATGTTTAAAAAGTTATGAAGAGAGCGATGGTTTTTTTTTACCACATATTACCAAAATTTTTTTGACGATTACTTTTATTATTTATATGTTATTTAGAGGAATTTATTTTCCAATTAAAAAAAAAATAAGGTTAAAATTTTTATTTCCTCTAAATTTTATAGTTGTGACAATATTTTCTTTTATTTTAGATCTAGTAAAGCTTTTAACTTTTTTATCCCTATTCTGGATGAAAATATTCCGATAAAAACACATACAAAAAGTGATAAAGAAAAACCAAATAATGTAAAAGATATTAAAGATACTGAAAGAGATGGTGAAAGATTGACTTTTTCAATTTGCCCTGTAATTTTAATTAATTTTTCATTTTCAAGTAGATTTAAAATTCGTTTTACTTTCTCAAACTCTAATATTTCTAGAGCAGATAGTTTTTCCAATTTATCTAATTCAAGTTCTAGGTATTTGGTTGAATTGGTATTTCTTAGATCCCTCAATAATGCACTTAATCTTGTTAATAAACTCACTGTACTTTGAGTCATATCGGATCTAGATAATAATATCTCTACTATGGAAGATGCCTCTTCAGTAAGGCCCACTGGTTCAACACCTTCTCTTTCATAAAATTGTAATGAAACATTCAAATCATCTTTTTTAAATTCTCTCGATAAATTTGAAACTTTTAGATTAATTTCACTTAATGTTTCAATAAACTCTACAATTTCATTTTGAAGATTTTTATTTATTCCCAAAACAAGCATATCAAGATTTTTATCTAAATTTTCTATAGAACCCTCAGCATTGAAGGCT
>Ga0209335_10006284_pt1 | contig 10649 bp, 13 predicted proteins | sample COG_09_FD_184753 | JGI IMG/M metagenome (GOLD analysis project Ga0209335, IMG submission 184753) | Pelagic Microbial community sample from North Sea - COGITO 998_met_09 (SPAdes) (version 2) | ecosystem: Environmental > Aquatic > Marine > Neritic zone/Coastal water | place: Helgoland, sampling...
ACCCCGACTAATCCCGCCACCGGCCCCTGGCCCCTTCACGCCACACGGACACGGGCATCGCCCAGAGCTCCGCACTCCGCTTCCTGGGCCATCAACTCCAGCCCCACCGACCACCTGATCATCGGTTTGTGCCAGTGCAATGCCACAGGGCCCGGGCGCGAGCGAGCAGAGCGCGAGCCATCCTTCCTCCCCCGCACTGCCTCCCCACTCAGCAGGATCCAGAGCCCCGTCTCGATGAGCGCCGACGACAAATATGACCGTTCGCATGCTCGCATCTGGTTCACCTGACCTCTTTGATTTTCTGCCGAGACTACCATTCGCTCCAGCCCACAGCTCACCACACATTACTGCCAGCAATCTTCGCATCGTCCCTCGACGCGACGTCTCGCAGAGGCCCAGATCCCTTGCGCTGGGGGGTCTGACTGTCGTCGCCCCGCGCAACACCTGAAAATTTGAGCCCCCATCTGTGTAATCCCCATCTGTGTCCATCCTGACAGCAGTTCTACCATCTACTACACCACTATGGCCGCTCCTGTCCATCACCACGTCGCCTCCTGGGGTGCTCGGCCGCGAGCGCGGCTGCGAGATGTTGGTGTTGGTGACAGACACTCCTTGAAACGAACAAGACACGGTGTCGGGCGTGCTCCCCACTGTTGCCTGCCCGAGCGGAGGTGCGCAAGCCAGAGCAGCAAGAAGGCGCGCCATGACGTTTCGCCACTCAGCGCTGCAAATCAAGCTTGCTCCTGTGGCATGGCTGGTGCTGACGCCGCCAAGCGCCTCCAAGGCCGCCTGAGGCCCTCCCGGAGCAGCGAGTAGAGCGTCGAGAGCTGCACCGCACGACGCCACACCCGGTCCTACGCACACAGCGCATGTGTTTACTCTCTGGCTGAGAAGTTACACGCATTGGAGATCGCGAGCACAAACCTTTTCTTTCTCCGCCCGCTCGCTGCCTGCATGTCGCACTCAAACAAGTCATCGATGCATCCATGGGAGAGAGCAGGCCGCTCGCTGCTCCACCTGACCCTCTTCCGATCACAGCTTCCTCCGATAAACACTGCAAAAACTCTTGACCCTTAGCACTGCAGCCCCCTGGCCCTCCGCCACCTTTGACTCCACAGCTACTGCGTCGTTTCTTAGAACTCCCGGCACGTCCTCCGCTTCCCGATGCCGCTGAAGAATTCGTCTCTCCGAGTCCCCAAGACTTCGCGGAAGCGGCTTCTAAGAGGCGCACGGCACTCCAGCGAGCAGCTTCAGGGACCACGAGGTGGCGAGCGCTACCTTCCCAGCGCCGCTCGGGATCTTGTGGATTCGCAACCGTCCTCTTCTTCGGCCTGTGCGGGCGGGTCATTGGGAAGTGCACAGAAAGCAGCTGCTTCAGTGCCGCGTTGACCTCTCGCAGCCCCATCGATGCAAATACCATCCCCGCAAAGGAATGCTTTTTCTGGACTCCTCCTTCTGCCCTCGTGACATCAGTGGTCGACCCAAGCGCAAGAAGTAGCGAAGACAGCAGGTGACGATGGTTGCACTTGCATCGCATAGATTTCGACGAGTGGGCCATGGAGACTGATGATTTGCTGGAGTGGCTCGTGCGCTTCCCCAGAATTGAGCCTTCGTGCTTCCACGTCACACTGTGCAGCCGAATGACAGCATCAAGGAAACAACGGGGCACACAATTACCAGCATCAGGAAAGCAACGAGGCACAGTCGCGCAAGGCACACTCACTGGTCGAGACCCGTCTAGGTGGACGGGGCATCGGGGACAGGTTCCTAGACCTTCGCAACAGACTGAGCGCCTCGCCCACATTTTGCTCACGCTCGAATCGCCGCAGCGCCGCATCGCGCACGCCCCTGAAAGAACCCAACCAACACTTGAGACATTATCCCGCCATTCATCTTGATGTTGGCGCAATCTTCGACTGTCGAGTGGGTGTGGAAATCAGAACCTGGTCAAGCTGAGAACACCTGCCCCCATTGCGACCCCCCCGACTCGCTCCCACTCGACAGCCAGAGCCTCCAATAGCTCCACAGCGCACACTCCCTCTTGCCCCTCCCGAGCAACTCCTCCTGCAGGGTGGTACCCACGACCACCTGGTCCCATCCTGCAGGATGCGTGCGGCGAGTCCAGCAACACCAGAGCGTCGATGACAGCTTCGCAAGGTCCCCGCATTGCCCAAGAGAGGAACGCATCAATTGTGGCCCCGCCTTCACAAAGGAACCTGTTGGCGTGCATCCGATTGAGTGGGCCCGAGGAGCACAATCTGACGGTAGCAGGTGACGGTTGATGCTCGCTGAACACCCACATTGCCAACAGCAGCCACTGGCTATGTGGCACTCGCGTTCAAGCCCAGATCACAATGGGTGACACATTCGCCACGTCGTGTGCTGAGAACAATTTGGGCACGCACCTCTCGACCAGAGCATCTGGCGTCGCAGTCTCACTCATAAGGACATCCATCGCACACCTGGTTCGAACGACACTCCTGGCTATCATTGCGGTGGGCTCCACGGATTCTGTATTTGTTTTATGCAATTTTCAGCGAGACTGCGCTGCGGCTGATGACGCGAAGGGGCCCGAAACCTTCCTTGTTGATCTGGGTCGAATGGGTCTGGGAGAAGTGCAGCGAGGTCGATGTCGTCCCACGCTGGGACATTTGGCGCAGCTCTGGCAACAAGCCCTGCCAAAATCCCTGCAGCAGGTACGCTATTGCCCCCTCCCGCGCTGGCAGTGCCCTGAACCGTGGCAACGAGCAGCCCTTGTAGCTGCGTTGCCGTCAGCCCGTGAAGCAGTTCAGCAGCGGCGCGCGCACGCGACTCCGGCGCAAGCACGGCCTGCGAGGCTGCAAACTGTTCCTCAAGGCTCAGTGCAGCGGCCAATTCCTGGCGCTCGCCCATGTCTTGCCCTGGGAACGGGGCGGCTCAACCCCTTGCTCCTTGGCGGATGTTTCGTTCGCTTCGCCTCGCAGGCGAGCCCGTCCGATTCAAACCACGCTTTTTTTCGGGGTACGTCAAAAGTTTCCCCAACCGGTCGACATCTGTGTGACGGCGGGACTGGGCGGGACATCCCGCCGGTGGCGAGGAGGACGCAGCCAGCCATGGCACTCAACTCTGACAGGATCCGTTCACCGGGATCGTGATGCCCCGCTCTATTGATTTTTGAAACGTTGCTGCCCCGATGATGCGAGCTAGAGGGTTAGCAGAGCGGCAGGATGCTTGGTGTCGCGACAGCCCGTGTGGCACGCTGTGCTGGGTCAAAGGCCTCCTAGCACCAGCATTAGGCACACCAGTCTAGCGCTGTCGATTCCTCCGCACGGTAGACTCGATCTCTCGGTGACTCGTGTATTCTTGTGACGTCGCCAACAAACTCGCATGTTGCCTCTGACAGAGCTGTGAGACCGCACGGGCTGAGCACGGGAGACGCATACTCTGGTTTGCATAGCGGTGGTTCAGACGGCGCATACAGGCAGAGCCACTATGTGAGTTCCCGCCAGAAACCAGCTATGCATCGGTCCTATGTTGGCTGGCACCGCTGCCCGTCCCAGCCCGTGCCCGTAGAGATAGCAACCCTCAAAAACCAGAGCGGCCGTGCGTGTGTGTGCAGGGATCGTCGCAGCCAGCGGGTTCAAGGACGCAAATGGATACCGAGACGCTGATTGGGGCCATAGGAGATTTTCAGATGCGGATGCGGGCGATGTCAACTAGCGGGGGGGGCACGAATGACTCCCCGAGTGCGCCAGCGCCGTGGCGTCCGCTGCCAGTCCCCCCTCGGGCCGTGCAGGACTCACCGCAGGACGAACTCCGACGACCTTCCACCGTGCTTGCATCATCAAAGTTGACAGTGGGAGCAGAAGAGCAGCATAACCAGAGCTACCAGCCGTCGCCCAGCCGCGGGAAGATCGCTGAAGCGGCACCGATCGACCGTTCGTTGCCCTCAAGCGTACCTGATGGGGCTGATGGTGAGTTTTCAATACGACTCACGGCACTTGTCGTTGACTGTATCGCGAGCAGCTGCTCCTGTGCAATATCGTGCAGCGATACAGCTGACCGTCTTCGCGCGGGGCAGGGCTGGTGAGAATGATGGCCGAAATCAAGCGGCAGCTTGCGCGCGAGCCTAATTCGGGTGATGAAGTATCGGCAGGGGCGCCGTCCCCGGCGCGTGCAAGCCGATCGTATGATTCGCGTGCCAGCGCGAGGGATATGTCCAGGCAAGCGCGCCCCTGAGCGCGCATGGCCTGCAGCTGTACCAGGGCAAGCGACCGTGCGTCCGTGAGCGCATGTGCCTCGTTTGATCCCCGCACTAATCATCCTTGGCGGCGACTCAGATCCATGGACGCGTACAGCGCTTCAACTTCCGGCTCGCATCACTCACTCTCCGATGCATCGCTGCACAGAGGCGGGGCGGTGGCTTCCTTGCGGGAGGCCAAGGCCCAGGAGCGCGAGCTCGACTTTGAGGCTTCGCTGCAGAGTCTGCGCTCTCGGATTGCTGTGCGTGCCCCGCGCGACGCATCCTTCTCCATGCACAGCACTTCTTCGTCCTATGGCAATCACGGTCCGCTGTCCACGGGATTTTCGAGCACCGCCGGCGCTTCCGCCTCCTCAATCGGGCCAGGCGCTCCCGCCGCGTCCCCTGCGCTGATGGCTGCGCGCGCGCCCATTCCGGCCTCTAGGCAGCTCAGCGGGAGCCGTTTTGCTCCGGACGGGAATAGCAGCACAGTGGGGCGAAGCGGCATTCCTGGTGTGCCCTTGGAGCGAGGTGGGTCGGGGCCGCAGGGCAGCTCGGCATCTCATGCTCTGGGAGGCGCGACCCAGACGCCACCCCAGACGATGCCGCGCGCCTCCTCTCTCACGGTTGACTCGCCGGGTAAGGGAATCTCTTCAATCAGCGGGGCGATGGCGGGAGCGGACGCGGAGCCGCTCCCTCCCGGCTGGGAACAGAAGCTCGACACGCCGTCAGGCCGGGTCTTCTACGTGAATCACCGCATCCGAGCCATCTCGTGGGAGCGCCCCGGCGGCAGCGTGGTCTCCGAGCGCGCTGCTGAGCCCGCCAAGACAGCACCGGCGCCTGCTCCGGCGCATGATCGCGCGAGTTCACTCTTTGGCGAGGCATGGCGCAGCGGCGCGACGCTGTCGGGCCGCTTCAACTCCCTCGCCTCTCAAGGCCCGGTGGATGGACGGGGATCCGCGCCATCTCAGCGCACTCCTGCGAGTGCCGTGGAAAAAGCGGGGGAGCAGACGGACTCTTCGATTCAGTTGCGATCTGCAGGCGCGGCGAGGTTGCAGGATGTGATTGACTCCCCCGGCTCGGCAATTGTATCCTCTGCGGCGCCCCGGCCCGTGAGCGCCTCCCTTCAGGTTTCGACCGGGGAACGTGGCCAGACCGATGTGACTGGAATCACGTATTCGTCCGCGTCCGGCCTCGCCCTTCCGTCAAGCGCTGTCGCCGGAATCTCACCCTCCAAGCTGTCAGAAACGGAGTTTATGAAGAAGGCCGCTGCGTTGCTGGAGCGCCGGGCGCGCGGCGAGGGGCTCGGCGAGGGTCTTGGGCTCGGGTCCACACTCGACGGGGGCTCTCTAGCCATTGATCACACTCATGCAACTAAGACGAGCTCATGGCGCTCCTCGGCGTCGCTGTACGTGCCCGGGGGAATGCGACGGTCGCTGGACCCGGCGCGACTGTCTGCGCTCGCGCGGGACGTGGACAGCGACGTGAACGCGCACAGCGCGTTGCGCTTGGGGCGAAGGGTCGAAGACGAACAGACGCTTGATCTCCTCATGAAGGTGAGCACCGTGCTGCAGCGGGGCGTCAAGCCGCGTGAGGACCCGACTGGACACGGCGACTGGATGGACAGCGGAGTGGACCGCCGCACCAGCCAGTTCGAGTTCGACATCTGGGCCCGCACGGTTCTCCCCGCCTCGCCCTGCCCTGTCCTACCTGCCCTGCCTGCGGCGCGAGATGACACGGTGTGTGGGCTGCAACCCCAGATCCTCTCACAAGTCCCCGTGGACGAGGATTTTCTCGACGAAAACCTGCTTGGGGTGGCCTCTCCCGCCGCACCGCTGCGCGCTGCATCGCTGCTGTGCGCGCCCGCAACGGCACTCATAATGGCAGGTTGTGCGCAGGGGGCGCAAGGCTACATTCGCAACCGGATTTCGTCCAGCTTCCGGAGGGCCGAGCCTGTCGTGCAGGCGCAGGCAAAGGCACCGGACCCAGACCTTTACGCGCAGACGACGTGGCAGATCTGATCGGGCCGCGTCTCAAGCCCAACGGGACGTTGAGAAGCGCAGCTCTAGGGGTGCCAGGATGCTCCTTAGGCTGATATTTGTGCAAACGCACTGCGTGAATCGCCGCAGCATTTCTGCAATGTGAATGCTGCTCCAGCATACAACAGCCGGCTTGCACAAGATGCCACCGATACGCATGCACTTGATTCCCGCTTTCTTCCACTCGCTCTCAGTACCCTGGATGTCAAGAACTACTGTCGCTTAGCCAGCGCGCGGGTCCTTGGGCCATAGCCCGAGTTTTTTCTGGCGCTCCTGAACCCAGAGCGATGTCATCATGAGGCTCAGCGTGACGGCCTGAGCAGCGACTCGTGCGCGCATCATCTGCGGAAGGGCAAGGATGAGAGGGCGCAGCAAAGCTTCAACTTGACCAGCAAGAGGTTGCGGGAACGGGCCGACACGGAAGACCTGCTGGGCTTGCTGCTTGTTCCCCTGCTTGAACTGCCAGAATCCGGAGAAGAGAATTCCTGCCGTGATCACGCATCCTGCCCACACGGCCGACCAGCTGTGAGCACCGCATTCCAAGACCGTGACTGACTCAGCAAATTGCAAATCAGATCCAAAGGATGTTCAATAAGAAGGTTGCTCTCGATGCTCTCGAGGGATTTGCAGCCCACCGAGCGGGACAGTTGGCGTTTTTGCTCCCATGTATTTGATCAGGAAAATGTCCCGATCTGTAACCTCGTCGTACTTGGACCATGATGGCTTTTCTGCTGCACTCTCTGCTGCAACAGGCGCCGGTTTTGTCTCTCTACCTGACATCCCCACAGCCCGCTCCTTCCCTTGGCTTTGGAAGGTGGGAGCGCACTGTGCGTCGATAGCAGTTACTTTGCAAAGTTAACACATAAAACGATTTGTAAAAGAAGCGATAAATCGGGTACGGGCGTCTGGTTGAAGGAGCGCGCAAGAAGAGGCGGAGAGCGGCGCGTGTGTGATGGTGGCAGCATCCGAGCGTGCACGCCGGGCAGCTGCAACAACCGCGGGCTTTCTGCTAATTATGGCCGCTTGTTGCGTCGCTTTCAGCGCCATGGGCTCCACAAAAGGAGACGTGTTTCTCGAGTCGACGGTGGCAGCATCAGCAGATCTTGACAAGGCCCGGCAGGAGGAGGGCATGGCTGTCCTGCTCAAGGACTTGCGAGAAAAACAGGTTGATCAAAAGCTAGAGGGTCGCTTGGCGAGCCAGCTGCTGCCCTTACAGCGGGAGATAGCACAAGATGAGAGCGAGCTTGCCGAGGAGTCGAAGCCGGCGACTACTGAAGTTGCTCCAGTGAAGGTTGCCGACTCTGCTCCGGCAGAGGTCGGCGCTGCAATTGCAGCGCGGAATCCGAGTTCAGATGCTGCAGTACAAGCTCCTGCCCTCGAGAATGCTCACAAGGCCGGTGGTACCTCCGGAAAAGAGACAACGGAAAGCACGTCGGCGGAGAGTGCTGCAGCTCGGGCCGGGTCATCATCTTCACAGCAATCCAAGGCGGCGGCATCTGATCATGCCCAAATTAAAGCGCCTGTGCAAGCAGCTGTAGAGGTGAAGGCGGTGAAAGGGAGCAAAGCCACGGCAAAGAAGGGAGAGGACTCGAAGAAGGAGGCCAAACCGAAGGCCATGGCCAAGTCAGACAGTCCCAAGGAAATCGATCCTCTGGCAGAAATTGACATGGGAATTGTCAAGGATGACATGATGAAGGCCCGCGACGCCCGCAAGAAAGCCGCGGAGAAGAAGGTGGACACGGCCAAGCAAGAAGCACACGAGCATCTGCGCGCCAAAGTTGACAAGGAGGAGTCGACGGTGACGAGGCTGGGGGACAAAGTTGAAGAAGCGCACGAACACGCTGCTGCAGCAGGGTTGACGCCAGCGCTTGTAAAAAAGCTGGGCAAGGCCGCCGCCGACATCAAGGCGCGTGACACGCCGAAGAAGAAAGAGATCGACCCTCTCAAGGTGATCGACTCCTCCTTGGCCAAGGCCACGTCCGCCGAGCGGTCCGCGGCCATTGCCAAGTCCGCAACTCAGCTAACCAAGGGCGCGCGCGAATCGCTCGCGCACGTAACAAAGGACATCCCATCGCCCTCGCCCGCGCCCGCACCGGCGACGAAGAAAGCACGGCGAGAGGTGAACCCGCTGGCGATCATCAGTGACATGCTGACCAAGGAGGAGGCGGACCCCTCCGAGTACGCGGAGAAAAAGAAGCCGGCGCCACCTCCGCCTGCGGCCAAGGGCTCGATCCACGACCTCTTCGGGCACGGCCACGCAGCTCAAAAGATTGAGAAAATCTTCCACGTGGTGAAGAACAAAGTTGCGATGGCCAAGATCCTGCTCGGCGCTGTCAAGGCAGGGCCGCACGGGACCGACGGGCAGGTGCTCATGACGAGCAAGGATCGGGAGGCGGCGGCGGACCTGCGACGCGAGCTTAAGCACGAGCACTACCAGGCGCCGGAGGAAGCGCAGGCCAACGCCCGGGCCACGGTCGCTTCGCCTCGAAGTGCGGGTCAAGGTGGAGACCAGGCAGGCGCCAGCAGCCTGCACTCGAACCAGGACGCGATTGCGCGGGCTGACCTCCACACTCTCCAGGGGGGGGGGCTGCTGGCGCGATGTCGGCCCGTCCGCGCTGCACGCTGCAGAGCACGGGGCTGCGAGGCAGCGCGCGGCGGCGGGCTTGAGCGGCGAGCGCGGGGCGCGGGCGTGCCTGGTGCGCTCCCTGTGAGTGCGACATGTCGCCAACGTCATCCATCGTGAACGTTCCTTCAATGTCGCAGTCGTAATCCCCGCCGGTCTGCGGGGCCCGCATGCTCAGCCCGCCCATGGCAAACGAAAACAACAAAAAGCAAACTGGTCCTCAAGAGCGTTTCGCATCCTCTGCACTCCCTGGCCCCGGCAGGAGCTGTCCAGTGGCACAGGACCAGCAGAGTGCTCAGAGTGCAGAGAGAGAACGCATTACGGGAGCGGGTCGTGGCGGATCGCACCCCATAGTGTGGTGAGTTCCAGCTATCTTTCTCTGGAATTGAAGACATCATGGTACCGACGCCATCGTGGTAGAGATCATCGAGCATGGGCCCATCATCGGGAGAGTGACCACCCATAAAGCCTCCATGACCCGATGAACCCCCTGGGTGGTGGTGTCCACGGCCAGAGGTCCCAAAAGAGAGTGGATGCTCGTGCTCAGCCCCCAATCGGCGGCGCATGGTCGTCCCCTTGTCGGCAAGCATCGAGCGGATCTGCTCGAGTGAGTTCGTGCGCTCCTGGCTACCCGGTTTGAAGAGATCGGCTTCCTCCATAAGGGAGTGTAGCCTGTCCTGAAAGTTCGGAGACGCCCCGTCCGCCGACATGCCCAGCCCCAGCCCATCGTGAAGATCCATCGTTGCAACGCTCTGCAACAGGTCTGGAAGCTTCTGGAAATCCGCACGAGTCGCTACACGCCCCTGCTCAGCTCACCCACACAAACCCAGGTAATCGCGTGCAGCGATTGCAGGGATCGACGATGGCCCCCCCCAGCCCCCCGCCTCCGCCGCCTCGCTGGGGCGAGATAACCCGGGGGTACTTCGCACCAGGTTTACTCAACTCATCCGTAGCCTCCGTCGGAGATCACAGATAAGCACAGATAAAACCAGGAAAAAAACTTTGACCACCCCTCCTACGCGTGCATTGGCGCGGCGCTGGACTGCGCGACGCCTAAAGCTCCTTGGCTGTGGTGTTTGTGTCTCTGTGTCCCGTTGCCCAGCACGGCACGGGCCACCCGCTAGTTCATGAAAAAATCGGCACCGCTCCCACGCTCACGACACACGCACCACCGCAAGGCGCCAATCGCGAGGAGCCCCTCCTCCTCCGCCGGGACCCGATCACGCACTCAGTCGAGGCTGATGGGGCCGCGGGCGCGCGTCTTCGTGTGAGCTTTTGCGGCAGAGTCGAGCAGATGCGGGATTTCCTTCGTGAACATGCGGTCCATGTCGATGATCATGTTCTTGTTGAGCCGCGGGATCGCGCGGAGGTCCTTGATCTCGCGGAGCGACGCTCGCATCCGCTGCACGTTCGGGAAGTCGCCCAGCGGGAGGTTGTAGCGCCGCGCGGCCATGACAAACTCCTTCTCGAGCCCGTCGATGAGCTCTGCCTGCTTCGCGCCCTTGTCCCACACCGTGACGGTGGCCCAGCCCGCGATCTGCGCCCGTCGCCCCACGCGCGTCAACTGGACCGCACTCGATGACCTCGGAGGGGTGCTCCCGCGCCGCGCATCCCCGGGACGCGGGCGGCACGGTTAGGCCCTTCCTGCTTGCGGAGGTAGTGGACCACGTACGCGTGCACCTTGACCGCGCGCGCCCGCTTCACCTGCGTCAGGCGTGTGGCACGGTGCCCAGGATTCGTGAGACTGCCAGCGCCGCGTTTGTCCGGG
>Ga0209335_10006293_pt1 | contig 10636 bp, 9 predicted proteins | sample COG_09_FD_184753 | JGI IMG/M metagenome (GOLD analysis project Ga0209335, IMG submission 184753) | Pelagic Microbial community sample from North Sea - COGITO 998_met_09 (SPAdes) (version 2) | ecosystem: Environmental > Aquatic > Marine > Neritic zone/Coastal water | place: Helgoland, sampling...
ACAACATGGTCCCTTCGTCTATCGGTTAGGACAGCTGGTTTTCATCCTGCAAAGGGGGGTTCGATTCCCCCAGGGACCGCCATTAATATGTTTTATTATACATATATGTTAAAATCTATTTCTCCTGGTTTAAAAAAATCATATGTTGGCTATACAAACAATCTAACATTAAGACTAAATAAACATAATTCAAATAAAGGCGCTAAATCAACAAAGGGATATAAATGGTTGTTAATTTATAGTAAAAAATTTAAAACTAAAAATGAAGCTATGTCTTATGAATATAAACTTAAAAATAATAAAACATTAAGAAAAAAGATTTTAGAAAAATCATATTAATGAAAATTTCTATTTTATTACCTTATAAAGAAAATTACTCTCCAATATATGCTGGTGCTGTATCTTTATTTGTTCATGAAACAAATACTAAAAGTAAATTTAAAAAAAATATAAACATTTTTGGTAATACTGAATTTGATACAAAACTTTCAAATAATTATATCAACATAAAAATGGTTAATAAATCTATATTTGAGAGCCAGAGCAAATATTATGTTAATAAGTTTATAGAATTTCAAAAAAAAATGAAATCTGATATTATAGAAATTCATAACAGGCCAAATTATTTAAAATTAATTAATAAACTTAATTCTAAAATTGTTTTATATTTTCATAATGACCCCCTTCAAATGGATGGTTCTAAAAAAATTAATGAAAGAATTTTTTTAATGACAAGATGTGAAAAAATTATTTTTAATAGCCTTTGGTCAAAAAAAAGATTTGTTGAAAATATGGATAATTTTTATTCTTCTAGCCCTAAATTAGAAATTATAAATCAATGTACCAGTAAAAAAAAAGTTAACATATCTAAGAAAAAAAAATTAATAACTTTTGTTGGCAAATTGAATAAAGCTAAAGGATATGATTTATTTGGTAAAGCGGTAATTAAAATACTAAATAAATATCCTGACTGGAAAGCCAATGTAATTGGTGATGAACCACGTGAAAAATTAAATTTTAATCATTCAAATTTATTTTTATTGGGTTTTCTAAATCATAAAAAAGTTTTAAAAATTCTTGAAGATTCAAAAATAGCTGTTGTATGCTCCATGTGGGAAGAACCTTTTGGTCGTACAAGCTTAGAAGCATCTAGTAGGGGCTGTGCAGTGATTATATCTGATAAAGGTGGCTTAAAAGAAACTGTAACTAATGCCATTATAATTAAAAACCCTAATACTAATAATGTATACAAATCTATTGAAAAATTAATTAAAGATAAGAAGTTGATGATTAGTCTCCAAAAAAATTCACTAAAAAATTTTTTTTTAACAAATGAATACATAGCTAAAAAAATTGACTCATATAGATCAAATATAATTAATCAAAAATTAAAATTTTCTAATATTAAAACATTGTCTCAAAAACTAAAAATTATTCATATAACAAATTTTAATGAAAGACATAATGGTAGGTTATTTTACAATACCGGAAGAAGAATTAATAATGGGTTAATTCGACTAGGTCATAGCGTTTTAGAATTTAGCGATAGAGATATTTTAAGTAATCATAGGAAATTTAATGATTTTAATGGTTCAAAATATTTAAATGCCAAATTATTAAACGTGGTTGGCAATTATACTCCAGATATAATAATAATGGGACACGCTGATTTAATTTATCCAAATACCTTAAAACTTATTAGAAAATATTATCCTCATATAAAATTTTCACAGTGGTTTCTTGATAGAATGGACTCTAAGTGGCAATTTAATAAAAAAAGATTTTTAGAAAAATTAAATGTTGTGGATGCAAGTTTTTGCACAACATCACCTGAAATTTTAAATTTTAAAGATAATAAAAATATTTATTATATCCCTAATCCTGTCGATGAGTCTTTTGAAAAATTACACAATTATAAAAATAAAGATCTTCAAAATGATGTTTTTTTTGCTATGAGTCATGGTGTTCATAGGGGTGTTTTAAAAAAAGGTAAATTTGATGAACGAGAAATTTTTCTTAATAGATTAGTTGATAATTTACCTAATATAAAATTTGATTTTTATGGTATAAAAAACAAACAACCTATTTGGGCTGATGACTTTATTAAAAACATTTCTAATTCAAAAATTGCTTTAAATTTAAGTCAAGGAGACTCTCTAAAATATTATACTAGCGATAGAATTTCACAACTAATGGGTAATGGTTTATTGGTAATGATTGACGAAAAAACTCAATTTGGTGATTTTTTTAATAAAAATGAGATTGTGTTATATAAAGATTTAAATGATTTATCATACAAGATAAATAAGTTTATTAATAATGACTCATTAAGAAGAAAAATAGCTAAAAAGGGTAGAGATAAATATTTTAGGTACTTTAATTCAAAAATTGTTGCAGAATTTATATTAAATAAAACCCTAAATATAAATAAGAAATATTTTTGGGAAAAAAAAAAATAATAATGAAAAACATAATAGTTGTTACAGGTGGCGCGGGTTTTATTGGATCTAATTTAATTAAATATTTAATAAAAAAAACAAAATTTAAATTAATTAGTATAGACAATTATTCTACAGGTTCTGTTAAAAATCATATTAAAAATAAAAATGTAAAATATATAAAAGGTCATAATAAGGATATCGATAGATTATTAAAAAATATAAAAAAAAAAATTATAGTAATTTTTCATTTTGGAGAATTTTCTAGAATATTTCAAAGTTTTACAAGATACAAAATATGTTTTGAATACAATATTCACCACTCTTACAAAGTTATAGAATTTGCAAAAGATAACAATATCAAAATAATTTATTCCGCAACATCAAGTAATTTAGGTAATAATGGAAAAGATGAGAATTTATCACCATATGCTTGGTCAAAATCCAAAAATATTGAATTAATCAAAAATTATAACAAATGGTTTGGTTTAAAATATGAACTTGTATATTTCTATAATGTATATGGGCCAGGTCAAATTCTTAATTCACCAATGGCAGCTGTTATTGGAATTTTTGAAAGTCAATTTAAAAAAGGTAAGCCGTTAACTATTGTTAAGCCAGGATCACAAAAAAGAGACTTTACCCATATAAGTGATATTGTAAGGGGTTGTATGCTAGCATGGAAAAAAGGAAAGCAAAATGATTACATGCTTGGTACAAAAAAAAATTATTCCATTATTCAAATTGCAAAAATGTTTAAATCTAAGATCAGATATTTACCTTTTAGACCAGGTGAGAGATTTGGATCAACTATACCGAACAATAATGCTTTTAAAGATTTAGGCTATAAATCTAGTATTGATATAAAAGATTATATAAACAATTATATTAACAAAACTATTTCAAAAAATTAATTATATTACTAATATGAAAAAATGTCTTTTTCTATACGGTAAAAATAATATTAATAATCTTTTTGATTCTCATCCATCAAAAATCAATTTTCATGGACTTTGGATTTCTCTTAAAAATCATCTTTATTCATACGATATCGAGCTATGTTCAAAAGAGTTTTTGGGATCTAAAATACCTGATTTGGAAATACATCTAAATGCCTGGAAAACTGCAAATAACAAAATACCTAAATTTGCTATTTTAACTGAATGCGAATATATCCACCCTAATAATTCTAATATCAATTTATTAAAAAAATATAATCATATTTTTTCTTGGAATCCTGTTTTAGTTAATCTTGGCTTAGCTACTAAAATTCAAATTGCCCATCCATTAGGTGAGGGCATTATTGATGGTTATAAAAATAGAGACCAATTAGCTGTTTTATTTGGTTCTAACAGATCTCTTAGAGGTTGGCATCCAAAAAAAAATTTATATAGTGAAAGAGTTAGAACTATAAAATGGTTTGAGCAAAAAGCACTACATGACTTTGCTCTTTATGGAAAAAAATGGAATTTATCAGCTAGAAAAGCTACGCGCATTGGAGGAATTATTCATAGTATAGAAAAAAAAATACCCTTTAAAAAAATACCCTTTCCTTCATGGAAAGGGGAAATCTTAAATAAACAAGAAATTTTATATAAAAGTCGTTTTTCAATAGTCTATGAAAATATTCAAGGTGTAAATGGTTATATAACTGAGAAAATATTTGATGCATTTGTAGCTGGAAATGTACCCGTTTATTGGGGTGCTCCTGACATTTGTGATTATATACCTAAAGAATGTTTTATTGATAGGAGAGATTTTCAAAATCATGAAAAATTATATAAATATTTAAAAGATATGCCTGAAAATCAATACTTAAATTATCAAGAAAGTATTAAGGATTTTTTAGTGAACAAGTCTGAAGAATTTTCATGTAATAAATTTTCTAGCACTATATATTCAAAAATAATTGATGTTATAAATAATCAAATTTAAAAATATAGTGAATAGATTAAAAACTTTTGCAATCAATTATAATTATGTCTATTACAAAAAATTCAACTATTTCAATCGTTATACCTGTTTATAACGTAGAAAATTTTGTGAATGAAACCTTGCTATCAATAAAAAACCAAACTTCTCAACCTGACGAAGTAATTGTTATAGATGATGGGAGCACAGATAATTCATTTAATGTTATAAATAATTTTAAAAATATACAAGGTTGGCAAATACTACAAACTACAAATCAAGGGCTTGGTTTAACAAGAAATTTTGGTAAATCCATTGTAAGAAGTGAATACATTTTTTTTTTAGACTCTGATGATTTAATTGAAAGTAATTTTATTTATGAAATGAAAAAATTAATTCAAGAGTTTAATAAACCTGATATGATACTATTTTCAGGTAAAACATTTTCTGATGATAAATTAATTGATAAAAAATTAAACCTTAATTTTACGATTGAAGGTCAATTTTATAGAAGTGATAAATTATTATCAAAACTTGTTGATAAGAGGGAAACTTTGCCTCAAGCCAGCAGATATATAACAAAAAAAGAATTATGGATAAAAAATGACCTAGATTACCCAAAAGGAATAGCTGAGGATGAATGTGTATTTTTTCCATTAATAGCATTAAGTGAAAATACTGTAATTAATAAAAAATCTTATTACAGTTATCGTGTTAATCGGCCAGGTTCAATTACAATGGAATCTATTAAGCCTACACATGCTGAGGATTATCTAAATAGAATTTTATTTACTTTAAATTTTATGAATTTTAAAAAAGAATTAATAAATTTTGATTATTCAGCTTGGTGTTACAATCTAGAAAGAAAATGTTTAAAGTATATTAACTTGTGTTTGAAATCTAAAAAAAAAATATCGTTGAACACTATAATTAATGTTTTTTTTAAAACAAAAAATTTATTTTTTTTACTAAAAATTTTTTGGAGAATTTTTAGAAATTTTTTAAAACTAAATTAATATGAGTATAAAAATTAAATTAACAGGTGGCTTAGGTAACCAAATGTTTCAATTTGCAACTGGTTATTGTATTGCAAAAAAGAAAAACGTTGAACTTTTTTTGGATTTAAGTTGGTTTAATCGAAGAGCTATACACAATGGTTTTGAGCTAAATAATGTATTTGATATTTTTTCTAAAATAAGCTTTTTAAATAATGATTTTAATTTTAAAAAATTTAAATTTAAAGAATTTTTAAATAAAATTGATATGTCGTATCATACTTTTAATGAACCTAGTTTTAATTATTCAGCAGAGATAACTAAATTACCTGATCATTGTTTTTTAAAAGGTTACTGGCAAAGCGAGAATTACTTTAAGGATTATGAAAATGAAATAAAAAAAATTTTTAGTTTTAATAAAGTTGTTGATAGAGTAAATTTAAATTTGATAGATGAGATTACTAACAATAACAGTGTTTCAATTCATATTAGACGAGGAGATTTTTTACTTCAAAAAAATCAAAATCATCAAACTGATCTAAGTAATTATTATTCTACTGCTATTAAAGAGGTTTCTAAAAACAATTATAATTTGAAATTTTTTTTATTTACTGATGATCCTAAATGGGCATCTAAAAATTTTGATATTAATGGTGAAAAAACAGTAGTTAATTTTAATCATGGCAATAATTCATTTATAGATATGCATTTAATGTCTCTTTGCAAAATTAACATAATTGCTAATAGTAGTTTTAGTTGGTGGGGAGCTTGGTTAAATAATAATGATAAAAATATATTTGCTCCAAAAAATTGGTTCAATGATAAATCAATAAATACAGATGATCTTATACCTACATCTTGGACCGTAATTTAATAATTTAATTTAAGATAAAATTTCTTTTAGTAATTTAATATTTGAAAATAAATTTTCATGGCTATTTCCTACAAAAAAACCATTATCATGTAGATGGTTTGCATTAGTTAATTTTTTATGAATTTCGTAATTAAAATACTTTAAGACTTCATTTCTTACAAAATTACCACTTACAATAGGCCTATATTCTATTTTATTTTTTTCTAAAACTTTAATTATATCTTTTCTAATTACCTTCGATCCAGGTTTGATTATTAATGAAAAACCAAACCAAGAGCTCCTATCAATTTCTTTTTGTATTAAAAAATCATTATGATTCTTAAATAAATTTACAAATAATTCAGCGTTTTCTCTTCTTTTTTTTAAAAAATATGGAAGTTTAACAAGTTGTTTATTACCTATTGCGCCACTCATTTCAATTGGTCTCACATTGTATCCGGGTAATACGAACCTAAAAGACTCTTCAAACCAATTACTACCTATATTTGTTACATGGTTTTTTTTTGGAAGATTTCGCGTCCATCCATGAGCTCTCAGAGATAAGAGTATATGATATAATTCTTCATTATCAGTAGTTACAAAACCACCTTCCATTGTTGAAATATGATGAGAAAAATAAGTCGAAAAAGTCCCTAATAAACCAAAAGTACCTGTTTGTTTACCTTTGTATTCAGCTCCTAAAGACTCACAGTTATCCTCAAAAATAATAATATTCTTATTTGCTATAATATTGTTAATTTTATCAAAATCATTTGGGTTACCTAATAAATTTACTATTACTATCATCTTCGTTTTTTTTGTTATAGATGTCTTAAGAGCGTTTAAATCATAATTTAAAGTCTCTAGATCTATATCGACAAATTTTAATTTAAGACCAAATTGTTGCAATGGAAAATATGTTGTAGACCAAGAAACAGCAGGGACTATAACTTCATCGCCAGTTTTAAGCATTGGTTTATTTGTATAAAACAGTGAAGCTATCGAAAGTAAGTTTGCAGCAGATCCTGAACTTACCATTACAGAATATTTTCTATTTATAAAATTTCCAAAATTATTCTCAAAAGATCTCACGTGATCACCCATAGTAAATTTATTACTATCCATGACTGATTTTATTGCTTTTAATTCTTCATTATCCCATGTACTTGTTGCTAAAGGGTAATTGCTCATTTTTTTTCTTCTTCCATTTTTAAAAAATATTCATACGTTTTTTTAATACCATCTTCTAGTGAAGTTTTATGCTTCCAGCCAAATTCTTTTAGTTTTTGATTACTAATTAATTTTTTTTTCATACCAATTGGTTTGGAAAGGTTATTTTTAAATTCTCCTTTGAAACCTATTATACTAGCTATTTTTTTATAATAATCATTGATGCTATAATCTTTTCCAATTCCTACATTAATGTTTTGAGGCATTTTATTGAAATTTTTAATTGCAAAATAAATAAAATCTGTAAGATCTGAAGCATACATAAACTCTCTTCTTGCTATTCCATCTCCCCAAATTTCAACAAATTGTAAGTTTTTCTTTTTTGCTTCATGAATTTTTTTAATTACCGCAGGTATCATGTGAGAAGAATTATTATTAAAATTATCATATTTTCCATATAAATTACACGGTATAATCGTTTTATATAAATAAGAATTATCTTCACTATTTATATATTCACAAAGTTTTGTTGTACCTATTTTTGCTAAAGCATAACCTTCGTTCGTAGGTTCAAGTTTACCTGATAATATTTGATCTTCTGATAAAGGATTATTTGAATTACGTGGATACATACATGAGCTACCAAGATTAATAAAACTTTTGATTTTCGTTTCCTTTGATGCAGTTAAAATATTTATTCCTATTTGTGTATTTTCAACAAGGAATTTTACTGGATTATCTATATTTGCTTCGATACCACCAACAACACCAGCTGCATGTAACACTAAATCAGGCTTATTTTGATTTAAAAAATTTTTAACATCTTCATATTTTAAAAGATTTAATTCTGACCTTTTAGGAGTTAAAATCTTATAATCTTGTGACTGTATATGATCAATTATGTTTCTACCAACCATACCACTTCCGCCACTTAGATAAATTACTTTTTTCATTTAATTAAGGTTTTATTAACTATAAAGTTTTAAATCACTTTCAACCATTTCTTTTACAAGTTCTTCAAAAGATATTTTTGGCTTCCATTGTAATTTTTTTTCTGCTTTTCTTGAATCTCCCAATAATGACTCTACCTCTGTTGGTCTATAATAACTGCTATCTACTTTAATAATTTCTTTGTTATCATATATACCAATTTCACTTTCATTTTTACCCTTCCATTTAATTTTCATATTTAGATTTTTGGCTGCTAAATTAACAAAATCTCTAACAGAATATTGTTTGCCTGTTGCTATGACAAAATCTTCTGGTTTTTTTTGTTGCAACATTAACCATTGTACTTCAACATAATCTTTTGCGTGACCCCAATCTCTTTTTGAGTTAAGATTTCCAAGGTAAAGTGTTTTTTGTAATCCTAATTTTATTCTTACTAAGGCTCTTGTGATTTTTCGCGTAACAAATGTTTCACCTCTTACTGGTGACTCATGGTTGAACAAAATACCATTACAAGCATAAATTCCATAAGCTTCTCTATAATTCACAGTTATCCAATAAGCATATAGTTTTGCTACCCCATAAGGGCTTCTTGGGTAAAAAGGTGTTGATTCATTTTGAGGTGTTTCTTTAACTAAACCATATAGTTCTGATGTGGATGCCTGATAATATTTAGTTTTTTTTTCTAGTTTTAAAATTCTTATAGCCTCTAAAATTCTAAGCGCTCCTAAAGCATCCGAGTTAGCTGTGTACTCAGGTTCCTCAAAAGAAACTTTAACATGGCTTTGTGCTGCTAAATTATAAATTTCATCAGGTTGAACTTCTTGAATAATTCTAATTAAAGAAGTTGAATCAGTTAAATCTCCATGGTGTAAAATAAATTTTAAATTCTTCTCATGTGGGTCTTGGAATAGGTGATCTATTCTATCAGTATTAATTAAAGATGTTCTTCTTTTTATACCATGAACTTCATATCCTTTTTTGAGTAAAAAATCTGCTAAGTAAGAACCATCTTGTCCCGTAATTCCTGTAATTAAAGCTTTTTTCATAAAATGTTAATGAAATTATTATTACATATATATAATTTAAAATCTTATATTTTTAATTTATTCAGTGGGTTGTTTTTAAATAAATTTGCTTCTTTAATATATCTTCTAACCATTTCTGCTGATTTATGACCTGTCATAGCCATTATATTTCTTTCCTCAGCTCCAGCCTCAGCAGCAGATGTTGCAAAACCGGATCTTAGACTGTGACCAGAGTAATTTTTGCTTTCTATGCCTGCTAGTTTAAGATATTTTTTTATAAGAAGGGCTACAGTCTGATCTGTTAATCTATTATTTGACAATTTTGAACCCTTTGAAAACCTTCTAAATAATGGACCTGACTCAATGTTTGATATTTCAATCCATTTTTTTATCGATAATACTGGGCAATATAGTGAATTATCAAAGTAGGGAAGTCCTTTTACTAAACCTTCGCCAAATTGGTCAGTTTTTGATTTTTTTAAGTTAATTTTAAGTCCCTCTGATACAAAATCTAAATCATCAAAGTCCAATGAAACTATTTCATTTCTTCTAAAACCGCCTGAGAAACCAATTAGAATAATTGATCTATCTCTTAATCTCATTATTTCCTCATGACTATTCTTATCTATTACATTAATTAATTTTTTTAAATTACTGATTAATAATGGTTTTTTACCTTTTTGAATACTTCCTTTTCTTCTTTTTATTCCCATTATATTTTCTATTATTGAGGGGTGTTTTGTGTCTAAATAATGTCCTTTTAGCTTATGAATAACTCCTATTGATACTAATCGTCTTTTTAAAGTGCTCATTTTAACTTCTTTTGTAGACAAATGAGTTAGATATAATGAAACAATTTTAGGTACAGACGGAAGTGATTTAAATCTATTTTGGGCGCAGAATAATTCGAAATCATTAAAATCAGATTTATAAGCTCTTATTGTATTATTAGCCTTAGAGCTTTTTAGATTAAGTAAAGTTTCTTCTTGTAAAGCTTTTATATCAGTTGTTATAATATTCATAATTATTACTATTGATAACCATTAATTATCGTTAGTAATATATTGTCATTTTTTTAATGTCAATAGTTTAATTTAAAGATTATTGGATGTCTGATAAGAATGTTGCAGGTATATTTTCATGTATAATTCTAGACATTCGCTATATGGTATAGCTATGTTTGAGGAATTTAGAGGGTTTACATAATGATATCAATAATTTAAAATTTAAACTTAAACAAAATGATTAGAAAATTAGAGCGAAAAGATAAGGAAAATTGGATAAAATTGTATT
>Ga0209335_10006296_pt1 | contig 10632 bp, 7 predicted proteins | sample COG_09_FD_184753 | JGI IMG/M metagenome (GOLD analysis project Ga0209335, IMG submission 184753) | Pelagic Microbial community sample from North Sea - COGITO 998_met_09 (SPAdes) (version 2) | ecosystem: Environmental > Aquatic > Marine > Neritic zone/Coastal water | place: Helgoland, sampling...
TAATTGTATAACTTAATTGTATAACTTAATTGTATAACTTAATTATATATGTTTTCGAAAAGAATGGGATTGGTTCTTACCTATAATAATAAAAATACATCGCCATTAACTACATCTACATCTACATCTACACCTACATATACGCGAATGAATCGTTTAATGAATATAAATACAAATACAAATATAAATGGGAATACAATGAGTTCTATTATACACCAACCTCCAGGTACTTGTTCATCTTGTGGTAATTAAATGAAAATGATATAAGAGAATGATATAAGAGAATGATATAAGAGAATGATAATATTATTGTTTAATGTTTATACAACATAAAAATTAAACCACCTAATTATATATATAAATTATAATGGAAATTTTTAATTTCAATAGCGATTCTTATACAAATAATGAAATTGAAAGTTTATTACATTTGGCACATCCTTATTCTATCCATGATATAAATAATTCAAAAAAACGGCTAATTAGCCAGATTGGGGGTATGAATAATTTAGGGAATGATAAACAACGTGAAATTATTCAGTTTGTTGATAAAATAGCTTCACGTATGCAAGATGTTGTGGAAATGCCGTTATTACAAAACCATCGTGTTACTCAACAAGGAAGTAATTTTGTTATAGAAACACCTGATAGCATTATAGGAAAACAAGCACAAATTGAAAATGGACGCATGGCTTTAGAATCAAAAAGTGCACCACCAGGTTATATCAATCCTATTAATGTAAGAACAATTACTCAAGCCATAAGCATTGATTCGAGGTTTCGTCCTAATTATTATTCTTCCAAATCAACAAATTTTAATGTTATTTTACCTGCTATACAAAAAAATGTAGTAAGCATGCGTGTTTCATCCATTGAATTGCCGACAACATATTACGCAATATCTCGATACAATGGAAATGCCACATGTATTATTATAGATTTATCCGATGCGACAGAAGGATGGCTTTTAACTTTACCTGATGGAAATTATGAGCAATCATGGGCAAAAAATAGCAATGCGGCATCTATTTATCAAGCAATGAATGATGCTATCATTAATGCAAAACCTGTTTCAATTGCGGAAAACGGCAATGTCAGCGCAAATCTCTCTGGCACAAATTTAACTGCTGCTGATTTAGTTTTTACTCTAGACCAAATTAGTGGAAAATCTTATTTTACAGCAGTTGCTGGTGGAGGTTTAGTTACAAGTGGATTTATTATACGATTCAATGTAGATATTGATGGAAATTTAAAATTAGATTCAAATTTACAAATGCGATTAGGTTGGCAACTAGGTTTCAGATCCGCCGAATATGTATCTAAACCTAAATGTGTTTCTGAAGGCATTTGTTTAGTATGTGGACCACGCTATGGCTTCATATCAATCGATGACCATCAAAAAAATACTGGCCCAGCCTACATGGTAGCCTACGCAAATTCAATATTGCAAGATAATATTATAACCCGTATTAATTTAGCCGAATTACAAGCCGATGTAGGTGTTTATCAAAGCAGTAGTGACCCTGGATTAAGCACTCAATTGAATCGCACGCGAGAATATTTTGGACCAGTTGATATTCAACGTTTACATATTTCCCTTTATGATGAGTATGGTAGAATTATTGATTTAAATCATATGGACTGGTCATTTACATTGAGTTTTGAAACATTATATAATTAAAATATGCTTTTCTCCGTCGGTTCATCTCTTATATTTATTTATTTTTTATCAAGTGCTTCATAAAAATCTTGTACCTTCTTATTCACCTTTATTTTTTGTGGATTAAAAGCTGTCAAATAAAGACCATCAATGCTTTTAATGCGCGATAAAGCAACGTATGTTTGTCCGCATTCAAATATATTGCTTCCGGCATCAATTTGAGCCATATCAAGCGAAACTCCTTGTGATTTATGTATTGTAATAGCCCAAGCATAAATAAGTGGAATTTGTTTAATACCAATCGTAGAAATATTTTCACTATTCCACGTGTGATAACCAATTGTTTGCTTTGAACCATTATTAAATTTAATAACCGGCAATTCGCCTATAAAACTATCAACTATTCCTTGACTTCCATTTACAATTGGATTGCTACTTTCCATATCAATATTCGCAATACACATGACTTGTGTTCCTTTTTTCAAAATAAGTTCTTTATCTGCTAACACGTTATTCATTAAATATTTTAATTCCATATCTCGCTGTTCAGGTGTAATATTTGTATTTGATACGAATGTTTTTTCAGGCAACCCTTCGACTGGAGTTAATTTATAACGTTTTTCTTCCCCTTCTAGTTTTTTCAATTCAGAAGCATTAATAATTTCGGTCTCTCTGCGTCTTGGTAATAAAATAGTAGGAACAAATGTAGCTGGCAAGGATTTACCAATATGTGGTTTCAATAGTTCAAGTGATGATTTATATAATTTCCCCTTTCTGATTTGATTTAAAATTTTTGTATAGACAGCATCCGTTTGGCGAAATATTTTCTTTAATTGAACTTCTACATGAAATGTTGTTGGCCAATGAGGACTTTCGAAACAAAAAGCAGCAGCAGTTGGGTCATCCTCGATATCTTCTTCACGCATTACTGGTGGCAATTGATAAAAATCACCCGAAAATACGATTTGAATACCACCAAAGGGTAAATGTGATTTCATTTTACGTACGCTTCTACCAATACCATCAAGAATTTCAAAAATTTTTTGCGACATCATACTAACTTCATCAATAATAAGGACATCGACCTTCTTCCAATTTGCCGATTTATATTTATTTCCTGCAACACGTTTGATTATTAAATCAGCAGGGCCATTTGCTAGACCAATCCCACTCCATGAGTGAATTGTTTTCGCTTTACAATTTAATAAAACAGCGGCACAGCCAGTTAAAGCACATACTTGAATTTTTCTCTCTTGATGAGATTTATTACAATAATCGACCATTTCTTTAATAAGTGCGGTTTTACCTGTACCACCTGGCCCTGTTAAAAATACATTATGTCCGTCCTTGAACGCAGATAAGGCTTCTTCTTGCTCTGGTGATAATTCAATACCTTTTTTTTCTTGAATTATAGATGAATCTGACATAATGAGCGTTTTATTGTTATATACTATATTTATGAATACATTAAATCAATTTTGTTTTTAATGTATTAAATGTATTTCAAAATGAATTACGACGTGTTATTGAATAATCATTCACAACCACGCCCACTTTCGGAAGTAATGGTTTATTTATATCATCATTTACACTTATGTCATCATTTACACTTATGTCATCATTTACACTTATGTCATCATTTACACTTATGTCATCATTTACACTTATGGTATCATTTACACTATATTTCGGCGGAGGAATATTAATATTCATACTACATTTTGGTTCATTTTGTATTATACTGGAATTCATACTATCAAAATGTTCTTGAGTAATCACAACAAGGTCCGGATGTGTATTTGCCATTTTTCGTTTTTTTCGTAAATAATCTAAATAACTAGCTGTAAAACAAACACACAATATACTCGCAGAAGTATATCCAACACAAGGGTCTGCCATCTATTAGTATATAAATAAAATATTTTTAATATATATTTAATTATTATAAAATTGATTGTTAATCATTTTACTTGGTATATATATATATATCCTATTAATGTTTACTTGTATATCCTGTCAAAGAAGCTATCAACGAAAAACATATTTTGATAGACATGTTATTGCTTGTGAGTTTTTATCTAAATCAAAAAGAGAAAAGACCATTGAAAGTGAAGAACTTGAAGACACGCCTAGTGTTCGCGAGTTATATGCTATTATTTTAGAATTGGCAACGAAGTGTAATCAATTAGAAGGGAAATTAAATGCAGTATCAAAATGGACTAATATAACGAAACAAAAATTAAATATTGTAAATTGGTTAAATACAAATCATAATAATGATGAAATAGAAGATTATGCTACTTGGTTTGGTAATGTGAAAATAACCGAAACACATTTAAATCATTTGTTTGAAACAGATTATGTCGGTGGCATTGTCGCCGCTTTAAAAGAATATCTTCCTATTAAAAAACAAAATGATAATATTGATACACGCCCATTAAGAGCTTTTACAAGCAAAGATAATGTATTTTATTTGTATAACAAATCAGACAAACAATGGAAAATGGTTGATCTAGAATGTTTCAATAAATTAATGTATTTGTTTGATAATTTATTTATGGGGGAGTTTGTTAAATGGCAAAACACAAATAAACATAGAATATCAATTGAAGATAATTTTCAAGATATTTATTCACGGAACTTGAAAAATATAATGGGAGGAAAGAATACACGTGAACAATTATATTCACGTATAAAAAAAGAATTATATTTGTATATTCGTGATGAACCACCTAGTATACTAGAATATGAAATCACTTATTGATTATTATATGATTTACTTACGCATATATAAATTACTTACGCATATATAAATTACTTACGCATACGGCGTGATTTCCCTTTTTTCCCCCTAGCTTTTTTATATTTGTGTTTACGCGTCTTTCGTTGTTTACCACCACCAACCGCGGGAGCAGCAGGGGCAGGGGCACCAGGCACGGCACCAGGCACGGCACCAGGCACGGCAGCAACAGGCGCGGCAGCAACAGGCGCGGCAGCGGGAGGAGTAGCTTTTTCAGCCTTTAATTTATCTGCATTTGCTCTTAATTCTTCATATGTTTTGGGGTTCCAAGTAGGTAATTGATTATCTACCAAAAAGATACGATTACGCGAATGAAAAACATCATTAAATAATGACAAAGTACATTGGTCTTTTAATTTTTCATAAGAAAACGCTACATTAACATCGTCATTATTGTTTACTGTAAATACTTCTTCACCTCCTCTTTGGTTTTTTGATTTTCTAGAATGGTGTTTAGATTTTTTATCCTTCTTACCACCTTTACGTATACTAGCACCTAACGTTGATTGAGTCATTGTATTACTCCATTGTGCTTTAGCTTCGGTATGATATTTGGCTATAGCCGATGTCACATCTTTCAATTTACTCATTGCAACTTCAAATCCATTTACTAAATCTTGGTCTCTATACTTATTTTGTAAAAGTCCTGGTGCAGTTAAATCGATTTTAAAAGGAAAAAAATTAGCATCATTCTCCTTGGGAATAAGACCGCTGTGATAAAATTTCATTATATCGTGCATACTCCACCATTTGTATCTTTGTTTCAATTCTTCCGGATTATTTTTTTCAATATCTTCATACATTTTTTTTTCGGCATCACTCAATATTTCTTTGGGAATTAAAAAAGGTTCAGAAAAAGATAAAGATGGCATTTATATATTAGATGAATAAATAAATGTTATAAACAAGAAGGAAAGTATATAGTTTACAATTTACATAGTACAGAATTTACATAGTAGTTAAACATTGTATTTTTTCTTAAAATCATCTATTGCCATTATCGGTATGCCCAGTTCTCGAGCATTTTTTACTTTTACATTTTCATCTTCTTTTGTTTTTACAATCAGAACAAATATTGTTTTGTTTATACTTGTGCCTTGAATTGCGCCAATAGTTTCTAAATTGGAAATAGTTTCCTTATCTCTAAATCCAGTCATTATATATTTTTTTCCATTAAGAATATGGTTTATTTCTTGTGCTTTATTTGTATTTGTATTTGTATTTGTATTTGACGCAACATTAGTATGATTCATAAGTTTATCATCTAGATGATTTTCTTTCATAAACACAACAAATGTATCTATATTTTCTACAAATCTTAATGATGTTTTTTCAGCCATACTTACTATCTCTTTTAGCATACCTAATTTTTTAGCAGGATGATATGTCTTCGTTAATATCAATGGATATGTATCTAGAATAAGTTTTAATTTTTTTATTCCAAACCCTCTGCCAAATAAATTAGAAGCATGCATTAATGTAGGCAAGGTTGCTTGTTCTATTTTCTCTACAATACTTTCTTTGATTTTTTTTGCCATTCGTTCTTTAAATCCGTCCACTTTTAAAAAATCAGTTTCAGACATTTTTAATATCTTTGCTACCGAATCAAATCCTGCCGTCATTATTTTTTTTACATTGCCTGCACCTAATCCATCCACATCTAAAGTACTGAAAAACAATGTAATATTTTTCTCTCTTACACCAATATCATTTTCCTTGTTATATAGCATTACATCGACCTGGGTTTCATTCCATTCATAAGGAACAGACGGCATTTGTCCTTGTTTTGCCGGTTGTATGATATCAACAATATGCGGAATAACATCTCCACTACGTATCAAGCGAATAACAGCACCCATGCCTATTTTATGTTCTTCAATGAATTTTCCATTAAATCCTGTCGTATATTCTATTGTTACACCACTTAAAATAACCGGCTCTATTTGAACGCGTGGTTTCAAGTAACCATCTTTACTTGCTGACCATATAACATTTAATACTTTTGCTTCCGCCATTTGTTCTGATAATACCATTTTAAAAGCAAACGCATGCTCTGGATTACCTGATTGGCGTTGATAAATTACATCATTCATACAAATAACGCCATCTATTTCATATTCATATTCAGACCGCCATTTTAAAAGAGTGGTTGATAATGATTCATTTGTTACAATGGAGGTCTTTTTATATTCTACCACGCCATAGGCTGTTTTTTTATTTGTTAGCGTCGCTAACATGGTTAAATAATCCATTTGTTTGGAAGGAGATAAAACAGGACTTAAGACTTCATATGCTACAAATTCTATATCCATACATGTAAGTGGATTTGGTTTTTTCTGATTAATTATACCAGCCACAAAATTTCGTGGATTTGCAAATCCCTTAGCATACTTTGAATTAAATACCGATTTTTTTATGATAAATTCACCACGTAATGTTATATTATTTGTGGTTGGTAAATTGAAATAAGGGAGAAAATGACTAATATCTTGCCCAACTATTCCATTTCCACGTGTGTATAATTTTGGTATGCCTCCTTCCCCTTCTGTGCTATAAAGACCACTTACACCATCTAACTTACATGATAACACGTATGGTCCTTGATATGTTTTTATCCAACGCTGTAAAGCATTTGTATCTGGTTTTATCTTATCCATCGACCACATTTCATAAGGTAATTTTACTTTTTGTTTTTGTTTTCCAATGCATTTTGTGTGCCCTTCTTTTGCTATTTTATTTTTAGGAAATCGTTTTATTGTATAGTCACATAAAATGTCATATTCATTGTCAGTTAAAATCGGCTGGTTATTAAGATAATAAGCATTATTAGCCGTATGAATGATATCACTTAGTTCCTTTTCTGATAATTCATCTAGCGTATTAATATTAAGATTTTCCATTTATTATACTTATCTATGATACCATCTTTATATTAATATGGTTTCAAATTATTATGTTAATGTTTTAACGTTCAAGTATATATTTTTTTTAACATAAAATATATATTATGAGTTGGCAACAAAATAATAACCGAAATAGATCGGGAAATGAAGGTATTGTTTGGATACCTAGTGGTCCAGCGTCTTGTTTAAGAGGTGTTACTGGAGTTACAGGCACTACTGGACCTACCGGTTATACGGGTTATACGGGTTATACTGGTTACACCGGTTACACAGGTTACACTGGTTTCACTGGTTTCACCGGAGTTACTGGTTATACTGGCGTTACCGGTCCTACTGGTGCTCCTGGTACTCCTGGAGGGCCGCAGGGAGATCAGGGAGATACAGGACCAACTGGTTATACAGGTTATACCGGACCAAGAGGTACTGATGGTGTTGTCACTGTTGAAGTTACAGTTATTTCTGGAATGACTGGAGCAAGTGGATACACTGGTTACACCGGCTACACCGGTTACACGGGATACACGGGATACACTGGTTATACAGGTTACACAGGTTATACCGGAGTGACAGGTTACACAGGATACACGGGATACACTGGTTATACGGGTTACACTGGTTACACCGGCTACACCGGTTACACGGGATACACTGGTTATACGGGATACACTGGTTATACGGGATACACTGGTTATACGGGATACACCGGTTATACTGGCTACACTGGTGCTACTGGTGTCACAGGTTACACTGGTTATACGGGTTACACGGGATACACTGGATACACTGGTGCTACTGGTGTCACTGGTTATACAGGTTACACAGGTTACACGGGTTATACCGGTCCTATTGGTGCTACTGGTTTTGGAACTTCTGTCCCGGCAGGTGCTATTGTTGAATGGAGTGGAGCATTAGAAACCATTCCAGTGGGTTGGGTTTTATGTGATGGTCAAAATTTAACACCTGATTTACGCAATAAATTTATAATTGGTTCTGGAGATGTCTATGATGAAGGCGTTACGGGAACTATCTATGGTGCGACTGGTCCTACTGGATATTTACAATTTTCTAATGGTGATGGAACCGCAAATTATAGTGAAAATCTTCATTTTGATAATTCATTAAATATTTTAGGCTTAACTGGTGAATTTAAAGTGACGCGAGTTGTATTTGATAATAGTAATGTCGCCATTGGTTACCAAGCCGGTTTACACGACCAGAGTGCAAATGCTATTGCCATTGGTTACCAAGCAGGTATGAGCGGACAAGGAGAAAACGCGATTGCGATTGGTTACCAAGCCGGTATGACCGGTCAGAGTTTGAATTCCGTAGCGCTCGGTTACCAAGCCGGTATGACCGGACAAGGAGAAAACGCAATTGCCATTGGTTACCAAGCTGGCACTGGCGATCAAGCCGCTAATACCATTATTTTAAATGCGACCGATGCGTCTTTAAATTCCGTTGGTGATGCGAGTGCCTGTTATATTAAACCAATTCGGAATGTGGACACCGACTATAATTCCTATGAACCACTGGCGTATAATAAATCCACCGGTGAACTGGTTTCAGGGAATAATGTAGGTTTTCAAATGATTACGGATAGTTTTTCAGTGACGGGTGGCGGCGGCAGTGGCGGCATTGGCGGTGGCGACGATAAATTATTCGCTTATAGTTATGACGGGATTACCTGGTCACAAGATGAAAGCGCTACGGCGAATCGCACCTTTACTGATGGCAGTTGTAATGCGATTGCCTATGACGGAAGTGTTTGGCTCGCCGGTGGAGTTGGAGAAAATGCGATTGTTCATAGCGCCAATGGTATTACCTGGGAACGCAATGACGATAATGCGCGTTCAGTCTTAGACAGCGGCAATTGGCGTGCTCCCGTGGACATTTCGTATAGTTTAACAGGCACGGAAGCTGGGGAAGCCTTCGGCACGAGTCTGGCGCTGAATAGTCGCGGCAACCGGATGGCTGTCGGTGTGCCGAATTTCACATCCAGTGATATAAGCGGCGTAGTAGCTATTTATGATTATTCTTTTAATAGCGATGCTTGGATAAAAACCTTTGATATAAGTGGCGGTTCGACCACACTAAGTGAACGATTTGGTGCGAGTGTGGTTATGGACGGCAGGGGAACGCGTATAGCCGTTGGTGCGCCACATTATGGTCCCGGTCAAGATGATGGAATAGTATATACATTTGATTGCTCGTATAATGATGCTTCATTTATTCCATTATCGACGCTTTGGGGTAATGGTATTGAAATACCTAAACCCAGTAATTCAATAGTAGACGAGAAATTTGGTTCCACGCTTGCAATGAATGTTGCTGGAACACGATTATTAATTGGAGCACATAATAGTGATACAAATCGAGGTGTTGTTTATGATTATAGTTATAGTTATAATGAAGGAACTTGGAATAAAAGTGCGGTAGAACTAAAGTCTAGTGATATTCAAATAAATCATAATTTCGGTTATAGTATTGCTATGAATGCCGCCGGTACGCGTTGTCTTATTGGTGAACCAGATAATGGGACTGGTCATGTTTATGGTTTTGATATTTCGATGAGTACAGGTGTTTGGGGATTGACAACAACGGGAACTAGCGCAGTTGCCGACCAAGATTTGGCTTACAATCCGGCAGTATTTACTGATTCTTTTGGACACGCGATTACCATGAATGACGCAGGTGATTGGTGTGCGGTAGGTGCGCCAACGGCTGGTAGCGGACGCGGGGCGGTGGGTATTTACCGAAACAATTATCGTGCATGGGGATGGGAATTGTATACGGACATTTCCGGTCAGGTTGCCGGCGAAAATTTCGGTAGCTCGGTCGCGATGAATGGACTAGGCGACCGCTTACTTATTGGCGCTACGAAAAATTCGGGCGATCCAGGCCAAAAAGGTAAGAATTATGTCTATAATTATAATGCGAATACCTTAGCGTGGGAATATGAACGGGTTATTTCGTCTAATACGCTGACGGATGGCAATGAAGGCACCGCATTAGCGATTGATACGCTCGGTAATCGGTTCGTGAGTGGCGCACCTACCGGCGATGGCGCAATTGTCGTTTATGACCGCCAAATGAAATGTAACGATTTGATAAAATATAGCGCGAATTGGATTGGCGCCGGAAATAAAAAGGAAGGATTGTTTTTTAGCAATGATGGGATTAGTGATTGGAAGAAGAATGATTTATTGAATAATACATCATATTTTGAATATCTTTATAATTCTCTATCGTTCAAAACATTTGTTAATGAG
>Ga0209335_10006297_pt1 | contig 10631 bp, 13 predicted proteins | sample COG_09_FD_184753 | JGI IMG/M metagenome (GOLD analysis project Ga0209335, IMG submission 184753) | Pelagic Microbial community sample from North Sea - COGITO 998_met_09 (SPAdes) (version 2) | ecosystem: Environmental > Aquatic > Marine > Neritic zone/Coastal water | place: Helgoland, sampling...
GAGGGCTTCTCATAAGTATTTTTTAATTTAATAACTTTAAAAAATCCATCTCTTTGGAGTTTTCTTTTCAAAACTCTTAAAGCTTGTTCAATATTATTATCTTTAACTTCTATTTTAATAACTACCTCCAAAAAAGCGATTAATTAGCACTTTTATAATTTTATGTCTATTAGTTTTATTTATCATATTTAATATTAGTTAGCTTGTTTAAGTTTTTCTTTTTCTTTTTTTTCTCTTTTTAATCTTCTTTCAGCTTTTTCTATAGCTTCAAGTAATTCTTTTTGACTGAATAAGTTTAATGCAACAGGGTCTTTAGGATTTAGATTGTTATAATTCCAATAACTTTTATTTCTAATCGAAGTTACCGAGTTTTTTGTAACACCTACTAACTTTGCAATTTGTGAGTCTTTTAGAATTGTGTGATGCTTTAATAACCATAAAGCAGAATCTGGCTTATCTTGTCTTTTTGAAATTGGTATATATTTTTTAGTTTTTTTCTCCTCATTTGAGATTTCAATGTCACTACTTTTAATTTGTAATGGTCTATTTTCATCTTTTGAAGATAGTTCAATTTCTTCTCTTGAAAGCTGTCCAGAAATAATTGGGTTGTATGCTTTAATGCCTTTTGCAACTTCTCCATCAGCAATACCTTGAATTTCTACTTCGTGAAGACCACAAAATGTTGCAATTTGTTTGAATGTTAGAGTTGTATTTTCAACTAGCCATACAGCAGTTGCCATTGGCATCAGAGGCAAATTTGACATTTAGTTTTTTTTATCTGAATTAAAGTTCTGAAATTTTTTATTAAATTTACTAATTCTTCCTTTATCCATTAGCTTTTGTTTGCCACCAGTCCAAGCTGAATGTGATTTAGGATCAATTTCTAGTTTAAGTAAGTCACCCTCAGCTCCCCAAGTTGATTTTGTTTCAAATTGAGTACCATCAGTCATTTCGACTTTAATTGTGTGGTAGTTTGGGTGAATGTTTTTTTTCATAACGAGACTTATAGCAAAAGAATTTCTTAAAACAATTAAAAGTTAGCTAATTTTTCCTTTAATTTGCTATTGATATCAGGAGTTGAGGCAACAATTTTCAATTTTTTGGTTTGTGCCATATCTATTTCTTCCAACAATCCACCAGCTTCTTTAACTAATATTATACCCGCAGCAACATCCCATAGATTTAAATCATGTTGGAAATAACCATCATATCTTCCACACGCAACATATGCCATATCTAAAGCAGCACATCCTGATTTTCTATATGGAAGATCTGGTTCATTATTTGTTTTTCCACCTGTTGCAAATAAACAATCATTAATTTGATTTTTTTTTGAAACTTTTATTCTATGGTTATTTAAAAAAGCACCATTATTTTTTTCAGCATAAAACATTTCATTTTTAATTGGATCAAAAATTAATCCAGATATAATTTCATCATTTGATTTCAGAGCTATTGAGATAGCAAAATGTGGAATGCCATGTAGAAAATTAATTGTTCCATCTATTGGATCTATAATCCATGTATTTTTTTTATCTTTTTGTTCGTCAAAACCGTTTTCTTCACTGAGTATAGAATAATTTGGTTTAGCTTTTTTTAATTCTTCAATTATAATTTTCTCGGCTTTAATATCTGCATTTGATACAAAATCAGTTGGACCCTTTTTTGAAACTTGTAATTTTTCAATTTCTCCAAAATCTCTAATAAGTGCTTTCGAGGCTTTTTCACTAGCCTTAATCATTATATTTAAATTTGCAGATATTGAATTCATGAAATTATATTTTTTTCACGTATTCTAAATTTCGAGTATCAACAATCACCTTGTCTCCCGCTTCAATAAAGGGAGGAACCTGTATGTTTAATCCATTATCTAAAGTAGCTGGCTTATAAGAGGATGACGCTGTTTGTCCTTTTAATGCTGCATCTGTACTTTCAATTAAACAAGTAACTTGATTGGGTAATTCTATTGAAATTGCAACTTCATTATGGAAACTTACAGAAACTTCTAGATTTTCTGTTAATAGTTTACCTTTTTCACCAACTATATCTTTTTTAATTTCTATTTGATCAAAAGATTTTGGATTCATGAAAAAATAGTTTTGATCATCTTCATATAGATAATTAAAATTTGTTTCTTCTAATGAAGCTTTTTCTACAGTTTCACTAGATCTAAATCTTTCATTTAACTTAGTTCCTTTATTTACACTTTTCATTTCAACTTGAGCAAAGGCACCACCTTTACCAGGTTTTACATGTTGTGTTTTTAGTACTTGCCATAAATCATCTTTATATTCTAGCAACATCCCAACTCTAATTTCACCTGCATTTATTTTCATTTTAATTTCTCTAATGCCTCTTGAGGGTTATATTTTTTATTATTCCAAATGTAGCCTGAAATAGCTAAAAAATTAGCTTTATTCAATAATAGTTTTTTATAATTATTTGAGTTTATACCACCAATTGCAACAATAGGTATATTTGTGATTTTTTTCACCTTTTTAAGAATTGATGTATTTGCTTTAAAAGAAACTTGCTTAGTTTTTGTAGGAAAGAAAGCACCAAAAGCTAAGTAATCAGCATTATTTGAAATTGCATTTTTTGCTAAATTTAATGAGTTATGACAGGTAATACCAATAATTTTTTTCCCCAACATTTTTTTAGCAATAGTAATTGCCATATCTTTTTGACCCAAATGACATCCATCAGCATTTAATTTTTTTGCAAGCAAAACATCGTCATTGACTAAAAATTTAACTTTATATTTTTTACATATTTTTTTAATTTTTTTTCCAATAATAAATTTTTGATGAAAACTATATTTTTTTAATCTTAATTGAAAAAAACTTATTTTGTTTAATTTTAGAACTTTATCTAAATCGTGATAAAACGACTTATTTATTTTGTTAGGTGAAATGAGATAAATAAATTTCTTTTTATTTATTTTCAAGTTCTTTTGACCATTTTCCCTGAGCAGCAAGTGTATTCATTTTTGCTCTATGATTAAACACCTTTTGAGTTCCTTCTATATTATTGATATCTTTTGACCAAAATTTTAAAGCACTTTGTTGTAGAGCCCTTCCATAAGAATATGTCATTATAAAAGATGTATTATTATATTTGTTAATTAAGTTAAGATTCTCAGTTGCTTCTATTTCACTTTGCCCACCAGATAAAAAAGCAACACCTGGAACTTCTGATGGAACTGAATTTTTTAAACACTCAAGTGTAAGTTTGGCAACTTCTTCATTAGAAATTTGCTCTTTCGATTTATTTCCTGCTAAAATCATATTAGGCTTTAAAATAATTCCTTTTAGATCAACTTTATGCATTATTAATTCTTCAAAACATTTTTGAATTACCTCAGTAGTTTTTATAAGACATTCCTTAGCAGAGTGTTCTCCATCCATTAATACTTCAGGCTCAACAATTGGAACCATATTACATTCCTGGACTAAAGCAGAATATCTTGCAAGAGCATGTGCATTTGCATGAATTGATAATTTGCTAGGATAGTTTTTAGATATATTGTAAACCCCTCGCCATTTAGTAAACTTTGCTCCAAGATTATAGTACTCTATTAATCTTTCTCTTAATCCATCTAGTCCTTCTGTGATTTTTTCATCTGGTGAACCTGATAAAACTTTAGCACCAGTATCAACTTTAATACCAGGATGAGATCCTGTAGATGAGATAAGTTCTGGTATTTTTTTATTTGTTAAAGAAGTTTGTTTAATTGTTTCATCATATAAAATCACTCCTCCAATACAATCAGCCATGCTTTCTGCTGTAAAAAGGGTTTCTCTAAATAGTAATCTATTTTCTGGTGTTGAAGATACATTGACCCCTTCAAGCCTTTTAGTCATGGTTCCGGTGCTTTCATCTGCAGCTAAGATTCCTTTACCATTTGAAATAATTTCTAGAGCTATTTTGTTTAATTCAGACATATTAATTTAGAGCGGTTATACCAGGAAGATCTTTACCTTCAAGGTATTCTAAAAAAGCTCCACCTGCAGTTGAAACAAAATTAAATTTTTCTACAGCACCTATCTGGTTTAGAACAGCGATGGTATCCCCACCTCCTGCTACTGAATAGATTGAATTATTATTATTTTTTTCAACTATTTTTTTTGCAATCTCAAAACTACCATTTGCAAAATTGATATTCTCAAAATAGCCCGCAGGTCCATTCCACAACAAGGTTTTACTTCTTTCTATGATTAGTTTAATTTTTTCTATCGTTTTAGGGCCAATATCTAAGATTAAATCATCATTTTCTATTTCATTTAATGATTTAATTTTGGAAGCATCAGTTAAATTTTTTCCAACAGCAACATCCTCTGGATAAACTATCGAACAGCTAAATTTTTTTGATGTTTTAAAAATTTCATCGATGATATCTTTACAGTTATCCTCTTTAATGGATTTACCAATTGAATGACCATTATATTCTAGAATATTATTTGCCATTCCTCCAACGATAATAATGTTATCAAATTTTGGAATTAGATTTTTTATTATACCAATTTTAGTTGAAATCTTTGAACCACCTATAATACAAGTTACAGGTTTTTTTATTTCTGAAGTTACTTTTTTTAAAGCTTCAACTTCGGAATTTAATTGTAACCCTGCGTAAGCTGGCAAAAATTCTGTTATTTTACAAACTGAAGCATGAGCTCTGTGTGAACAAGAAAAAGCATCGTTGACATATAAATCAGCTAGACTAGCCAGATGCTTTGAAAAATTTTCATCATTTTCTTCTTCTTCTTTATAAAATCTTATATTTTCTAAAAATATTATCTCTTCATCAGTAGCAGTAAACAAATCATTTTTTTTTATTTCAAGTAAATTATTAGTGATTAATTTTATATCTTTATTTAATTTTGATTTTAAATTTTCACAGATAGGAATTAACGATAATTCTTTTTGAATTTCCCCTTTTGGTCTGCCCACATGTGAAATAATTATAATTTTTGCTTTTTTTTCAATTAAAAAATTTATTACAGGTAAGATCTTTAAAATTCTTGTTTCGTCTTGAATTTCTTGATTTTTTAATGGAACGTTTAAATCTAATCTTAGTATAACTCTTTTATTTTCTAAATTACTTACTTCTGTAATTGACTTCATTAAGATATTTTATGAAGATATTCTGCTATGTCGCACATTCTATTAGAAAAACCCCATTCATTATCATACCAAGCTGAAATTTTTCCCATATTATTTCCAACAACGTTTGTTAATGATGCATCAATGATTGAAGATGCTGGATTATGATTAAAATCAATTGACACTAATTTTTCATATGTAATTTCAAGAACATTTTTTTTTTGTTTTTTGATAAAGTCTTCAAATGCTTTATTAATTTTATCTTTCGTTAAATCTTTTTTTGTACAAAAAACTAATTCAACTAAAGATACATTTGGTGTTGGCACACGCATAGCAATACCTTCTAGTTTACCATTTAAAGAAGGAATTATCTCACCAATTGCTTTTGAAGCACCTGTTGAGGTTGGTACAATGGATAGGCTTGCTGATCTGGCTCTTCTTGGATCTTTATGAGAATTGTCAAGAATTCTTTGATCACTTGTGAAAGCATGTATCGTGGTCATGAAACCTTTTTCAATTCCAAAGTTTTCATTTAAAACATAAGCAACTGGAGCCAAGCAATTTGTAGTACATGAAGCTGCAGATATAATTTTATCTTTTTTTTTTATTTCATTTTGATTAACACCAAAAACAATAGTTTTATCTGCATTTTTACAAGGAGCAGAGACAATTACTTTTTTTGCTCCATTATCTAGATGGGGTGTTAATTTTTCTCTAGAGTTAAACTTACCTGTACACTCAAATACATAATCAACATCATATTTTTTCCAACTTATATTTTTTAAATCTGTTTCCTGACTAAAAGAAATCTTATTCTTATTAATTATTAAATGATTTTTATCAAATCCTAATTTCGCATTAAATTTACCATGAATTGAGTCGTATTTAAGAAGAGTGCTGCAAGCTTCAGCATTTGTTCTATTATTGATATGCTTAATAACAATATTCTTATTGGAGCTTTCTATAATAGCTCTAACTATCATTCTACCAATTCGACCCATTCCATTAATTCCAACTTTCACAGTCATACTTTACCCTTTACATGATTTTTAATTTTTTGAGAAATATTTTTTGAAGTTAAACCAAAATATTTATAAATATTTTGATAGGGTGCACTTTTCCCAAAATCATTGATACCAAAACATAATCCATTTCTTCCAACATATTTTTCCCAACAATCTGTACTAGCTGCCTCAATCGATATGTTGAACTTGGCTTCATTTAAAATTTTATTTTTGTAAGAAGTTGATTGATTATCAAAAATTTCCTGGCATGGAACAGATATAACTTTTGAATATACTTTATATTTTAGGAGCTCTTTAGATGTATCAATTGCTAATCCAACTTCAGAGCCACTTGCTAAGATAGCAACATTAATTTTTTTATTTGATCTATAAACTTCATAAGCTCCATAGGAGCATTTATTATTTTTTGAAACATTTTTTCTAATTGGATCTAAATTTTGTCTAGTTAAAGATAATACACTAGGTGTTTTAGAATTTTTTAATGCTAATTCCCAACATTCTATTGTCTCCATTCTATCTGCTGGTCGAAATATATTTAAATTAGGTATTGCTCTTAAACCTGACAATTGTTCTATAGGTTGGTGAGTTGGGCCATCTTCACCTAGCCCAATTGAGTCATGTGTCATTACATAGATAACTTGTTTCTGCATTAATGCAGAGAGTCTAATTGAGGGTTTACAATAGTCTGAAAAAATTAAAAAAGTTCCTCCATAAGGAATAAATTTACTATGAAGAGACAATCCATTCATTATCGCGCACATTGCATGTTCTCTAACTCCATAATGAATATAATTTCCCTCAAAATTACCAGGCTTTATAATTTTATGAAATTTAGTTTTTGTATTATTGGATCCAGCTAAATCAGCTGATCCACCAATCAAAACATTTTCATTTTTAGTTAATGCTGTTAAAGTAAGTTCAGACGCTTTTCTTGAAGCTATACTTTTAAGATCCTTTACTGCTTGTATTTTTTCAGATTTTAATTCATTCAAAAAATTATTCTTAAATAAATTTTTAATTTTAATTTTTTTTTTAGATAATTTTTTATTCCAATTATTTTCTAGAATGGATCCTTTGTTTCCAATTGATTTCCATACATTTAGTAGCTTTGAAGGTATTTCAAATGGCTTATAGTGCCAATTTAGATTTTTTCTAACTAATTTAATTTCATCATCTCCTAAAGGGCTACCATGTGAAGAGGCTTTTCCTGATTTATTTGGAGAGCCAAAACCAATAGTAGTTTTGCAAGATATTACAATTGGTTTTTTTGAATTTTGAGCTTTTTTTAATGCTCTGTAAATTTCTTTATAATTATGACCATTAATATTTAGATAATTCCATCCGTAACTTTCAAATCTTTTTTTATAATTATCAGAGACAGCAAGACTTGTGGGACCATCAATTGAAATAGAATTATTATCAAATAACATAACTAAATTTTTAAGTTTTAAGTGACCAGCTAAACTCATAGCTTCATGACTTATTCCTTCCATTAAACAGCCATCACCAGCAAGCACATAAGTTTTATGGTTCAATGCATCTTTTCCAATTTTTTTTGATAAAATTTCTTCAGCAATTGCAAAACCGACAGCATTTGCAATACCTTGACCAAGAGGACCCGTGGTAGTTTCTATACCTGAACTTGGATGATATTCTGGATGACCAGCACAAATGGAATTTAATTGTCTAAATTTTTTAATATCATTGAGGGACACACTTTTAAAACCTGTAAGATATAATAATGAGTAAAGTAGCATTGAGCCATGGCCAGCAGATAACACAAATCTGTCTCTGTTTATCCAATTTGGATTTTTTGGATTAAATTTTAAGAAATCTCTAAATAGCACTGTTACTACATCTGCCATTCCCATGGGCATTCCCGGATGACCAGAATTTGCCTTTTGGACAGCATCAATTGATAAAAATCTTATACAATTGGCTAAATCGTTATATAGTTTGCTCAAAAAATTATCCTGTCTAGACTAAGAAGAATCTATTTAATAATATAAACATATATATATGAATTCCGTAAACGAAAAAGAAAAAAAACTAATTTCAGCGTTATCAGAGTTAAAAAATTTGAAACTACACAATCCAGAAATTAAACAGCACCTTGAAGCCCTAAGTACTCAAAAAAATCAATTAGAAATTGAAAAAGAAGATTTAGAAAAAAAATATAAATCTTTAATGGATGATTATAATAATTTGTCTCTTAAATTAGAAGAAATTAAAAATCATGAAAAAATTGAGCAAAAAAAACAAATGGAATTTTCTGAAAAAATTGATGAATTAAATCAAGAAACAGATACTCTAATTGAGGAGATAGATAAATGGCAAATGTAAGCATTAAATTTAATGGAAAGCAGTTCTTATTATCCTGTGATGATGGCCAAGAAGAACATTTAGAGGAATTGTTAATACACATAAATCAAAAATTTAATGATTTAAAAAATACATTAGGCAATTTAGGAGAAAATAAATTACTTTTGATTACTGCCGTCAAAGTTATGGATGAATATTTTGAGACTAAAAAAAAAGTAGAACAAAAAAAATTTGAATTGAAAGAATTGTCTAATAAATTTAGAGAACTCAAGTCTCTTATTTATGACTACAGGGATAAAAAAGAAAATGAAATACAGGAATTAAATCAAAAACAACAAGACCTTTTAAATGAAATAGAAATTAATCAAAAGCAATATGAGAAATTAATCGATGAAGCAACTAATGAAATATCTAGTTTTATCGAAAAAACTAATTCAGAAAATATTTCTCAATAAATTTTGTGATCAAATCAAATATAAGAAAAAAAATTTTACACTTAAGAACAAAAAATAAAAATATCCACAAAGTAGATTTAGATAAAATAATTAAAATTCTAACTAAAGAAAAAATTAAAGTAAAAAGTATTGGGGGATATTATCCTGTAAACTTTGAAATTGATGATCTTAAATTGTTAGAAGATCTAAGAAAAAAAAACTTTGATATTTCATTACCAGTTATAAAAAAAAATAATCAAATGGACTTCTACAAATGGTCAAAAATTGAACCATTAAAAATAAACAAATATGGAATACCAGAACCCATTACAAAAAAAATAATTTATCCAGATGTATTATTGGTACCATTAGTTGCTTACGATCTAAACTTGAACAGGCTTGGCTATGGAGGGGGTTTTTATGATAGATATATAAATAAAATATCAAAAATCAAAAAAATACTTACCATAGGTTTGGCATATTCATTTCAACAGATAAAAAAAGTACCAACAAATAGTTTTGATAAAAAGTTAGATTGTATTGTAAACGAAAAAGAAATTTTAATATGAGAATTTTATTTTTAGGAGATGTTGTTGGCATTGCAGGTTGCTCAATATTGCAAAACAACCTTTTAAGTCTAATTAATTCAAAAAAAATAGATTTTGTAATAGTTAATGGAGAAAATGCTGCAAATTCTGGAGTAGGGATAACCCCAGATATTTGTAAAGATTTTTTTAATTGTGGTGTTGATGTAATTACAACTGGAAATCATGTTTGGGATCAAAAAGAAATAATGGAATTTATTGAAAAAGAAAACCGATTGATAAGACCTAAAAATTTGTTTGAACCAGCGCCCGGTAAAGGTTTCGAGATTTATGAAGCTAAAAATAACATCAAGGTTGGTGTGCTTAATCTCATGGGCAATGTATTTATGAAAAAATGTGATGATGTTTTTGAGGTTTCTGAAAAATTTATGAAAAGTTATAAATTAAAAGAGGATTATGATTTTCTTGTTGTTGATTTTCATGGTGAAATAACAAGTGAAAAAAATGCTATTGGACATTTTTTTGATGGAAGTGCAACATTAGTTGTTGGAACTCATACCCATATCCCCACTAATGACGCTAGAATTTTAAATAATGGCACAGCTTATCAAACAGATGCTGGGATGTGTGGAGATTATGATTCAGTCATTGGTATGAATAAAGAAAATTCATTAAATAGATTTATGAATAAAAAATCCACCAAACACTTTCCTGCGTTAGGTGAAGCTACTTTGTGTGGTGTAATAGTTGATTGTAATATAGAAACTGGTTTAGCTGACAAAATAGAAACCTATATTTTTGGAGGACAGTTAAGTAAGACTTAGTTTTAACATGGCAGGACATTCACATTGGGCTGGAATTAAACATAAAAAAGGTAAGGCTGACAAACAAAGGTCAAAGATATTTTCGAAATTATCTAAGGAGATTACTGTTGCTGCAAAATTAGGTGATAAAGATCCAGCAATGAATCCAAGATTAAGGTCTGCAATTCAAGCAGCAAGGTCTGCAAATATGCCAAAAGACAATATTGAAAGAGCTATTGATAAATCTTCTGCTAATACTGAGGCTAATTTTGAAAATTTAAGATATGAAGGATTTGGGCCGGATAAGATTGCAGTGATTGTTGAAACATTAACAGATAATAAAAATAGAACTGCATCAAATATAAGGACAATATTTCAAAAAAATGGAGGCAGTCTAGG
>Ga0209335_10006302_pt1 | contig 10627 bp, 15 predicted proteins | sample COG_09_FD_184753 | JGI IMG/M metagenome (GOLD analysis project Ga0209335, IMG submission 184753) | Pelagic Microbial community sample from North Sea - COGITO 998_met_09 (SPAdes) (version 2) | ecosystem: Environmental > Aquatic > Marine > Neritic zone/Coastal water | place: Helgoland, sampling...
ACCCGTGTTTTCTTCCTCTCGCTGGCCAGCGCAGCATGATCCTCGTGCTTCCTGAGGTCGCGTATTTGGTATGCTGCGCCACCCGTGGCTTGCCATTGCACTCGCAGGACGGCGTGTGCCCGACTCGCCGCCTGCGAGTCGGCGTCCCGCGAGTCGTCTGCCGGTGCCAACGCCACCAGGTTGAGTTCCGTATCGCGATTTGTCCCATCGTCAGTCATCAAGACCTCAGGACTAAATGCGAACAGCGCCTCTGCCGGATGGCTTCGGGCGGCCTGCACCGTGCACCACAGCTCGGGCAGGGGCGAAGACCGAGCAGCTGCAGCCAGCAGTCGTGGCGAAGGACGGCCTTCGCCTCGTCGCAAATCTGCGCGATGGACTGAACTCGCAGGCTCTTGAGCCCGTCCGCCACGCTCGCGGCACGACCGATCATCCAGTAGTGGGGGCTCCCCTTGGTCCCGATCAACCCGCGCGCGGGGGGCTGCACACTCAACGATGTTCTCGAGCACTCCGACGCCAAACTCGACCGGGCGCCAGACGGCGCGCGAATGCTGCGCACCGCCAACCGGTTGGTGTCTCGTGACGCAAAGGCAGCTGAGCGGCTGCCTCGCGGCGCGACGAGCAGCTGCGCGGCACGGGCTGCAGGGCAAGAATGGTAATTACTTCGTGCCGACGTGAGTCAGAGTTGCTGCGAAGCTCGCTGGCGAGGTCTCACGCATGCGCTCCTGGGACGACACGGTCTTGCTCGATGCGTCGGCGGCACTCATCTTGAAGTGTGTGTCCTCGCTGGGATACTGCACCACGGACTCTTTACCGCTCTCGTAGCGCACCATGTACCGTCGAGGCGACGCACCGTCTTGAGATTGGTCCAGAATGCAGCGGACCGTTCCAAGCCACCACATGTCGAACAGGCACTGCAAGCAGCCACCCCGGTAAGCTGGCTCCCACGCCACCGCGCATGGGGACCAGGCGGCAGCACACCTCGACTTTATCGCCAGACGTGGGCGGGTCGTCCTCCCTGCCAAAGGGCTTGATCAGGCGCGTTTCGGGCCCCGGCACTTCCTGCACCTGCCAGTACGAATCGTCGTCGAATTGCACTCGCCACCACTTCTTCTGAGAATTGAACGCCGTCAATTTTCCAGCGAACCATTCGTGCGAGCGCACCTGCATTGCACATTGAGCACGTCTCAGTTTGTGGGCCTACATTGGCCGTGGCGACCAGGTTTTGAATGCTGGTCGCTTCTGCAAGACAACGCGGCCACAAACCCCTCTTTTTGAAACCTTACCTCGATAACATCGCCCATCTGAAGCGTCTCTGGGGGTGCCCGCTTCTGCTTCTTGTTTTTATGCGCGGCTTTACCCTTGTTCTTCTTTGCCCCCCCCCCCTCTTCTTCTTGCTTTACGGTCGCCGGCCGGTCTCTCAACATCATTTTGCGGTCTTCTCCGTGCTCTGGACTCCCTGCGGGCCCAGCTTCGTCGAGACCGGTGTCCTCCAGCGCCCGCTTGGATGCAGCCCGGGCGAGAGGTGGCCCATTGCTCGGCACGATGCATCTTGCGCGAGAATTACTCGGCACGATGCAGCGTGGGTGTTCCTCAATCTCAGCGGGGGCGATCTGGGTCTCCACTTCCATGTTCCGTCTGCGCGTTTTGGGACGGGCCTCTTCGCTCTCGTCCTCTTCCTGCACGAGAGCGTCACTTCTGTGGGTTGCTTTGGATTCCATTTTGCTTGCATTCTCAGAAGGCTGCGCTTGACGGATGTTGCGATAGCTCCGCTGAATTACGCGTTCCTCCCCGTCTGCACGCCAACGCGGTTAGCGACTCCACAATTCAACAAAGTACCACCTGGCCGTCTCGGCCCGGACCGTCGAAAGAACACTTGCTGGTTCAAGGACAATTCCACTACGTCATGTCCAGGTGCTCCCTTCCCGAGGACGACAGCTCTGCACTGCAAAGATGCCGGATATGGTTTTACCATCGAACTGGATCGTCCAGGTCTTCGCGTCGAGCTTGACAATCTCACCCTGATACCATTTCTTGTCGGCTGGAGAAGCAATGCACATGAGCAGCTGATGATTGCCCGGCCGCACTGAAGTACAGCACAGAAGGGGCGCATCGGGCTGTTCGGGATCGGGCGCTTACCAAACTGCACCTCAACGCGGTCGGTCTGCGCAAAGATTTTCTCAGTCCCAGCTGCTGCGACGAAGGGGAGCTTGATCTGACGGGACATCCAGTCCAATAGAACAAAGACAGCGCGAGATTCTCAACGGGACCGGGCCGAACGCAAGCAGCGAGGCGAGCCCTCCAGCTCGCCCAGATAAAAAGTGACTCCCGCCAAAAAATGGGAGCGAGTCGCTTTACGCAGACCCCCCAAAGTTGCCGTTTTTGGGACCCTCACACTGCGGTCTTTGCCGGCGTTTGGGCGGGCAGATCAGGATGGGCGACCGTCAGGACGGAGACAACCAGCAGGCCCAGCCTGGAAACTTCCAGCAGGGTCAGGCAACCGACTTTGGCGGCCCGGCGAACTTTGATGACGACGCGTACGGGGGCAAGGGCCCTGCGTTCCCGTCGCAGTCCGCATTTCCAACAATGGAGGTGCATCATTCCGGGGATGCAGCGCGGTCGCTCGGTATCACTTTTGCCGGGCGTAAGTGGCTTCTGACCCTTCACCAGCCCATCTATCGGGACATGGACAACCAGCCGGCGCAGTTCATCAAGCTGGCGAACGTGATCGTCGCTATCCTGATCGTAATCGGAGCGTTTTACCGATTCATCGCCTCCTTCTCTGGAAGCATCGCGGTGCCCTACTGCGACGTCCAGAAGTTTGCTGAAGAGTTCTGTGTTGCGGGCACGGACCCTTCCACCTGCTCCATTCCGATAGATCCGAACGGAACTGCCAAGGGAACGGAAGTGGCTCTGAATTGCGAGTGGGTCAAGCAGCACACCTCTCTTCCCTCCGACGGATTCGAGCTCTTTATCCAGGCCTGCTTTGTAATTTACTTTGGATTCGTGAACTTGATGGAGGAGATCAACGACCGTGCTGTCCAGGGACTCATGGGCCAGCTGACCTTTATGTCAACCCTGCATGGTCGCGGGCTCTATCTCCTCTTCGTGTCCGCGCTTCTCATGTCCCACTCGCACTCGATGCTCATGGTCGTTTCGGCCCTGGTCATGACGGTTGCATTCGGTTATCTCGTGCTCGCCGTCCTGTGCAAGTACACCGGCCACGGAGAGCGGCTCGGCGTCCATGCGTACCAGGTGCAGATGAACTCTGACCATGGCATGCAGGGAGGTGAGACGCAGGCAGCGGTCTGATGTCAGCACTTGCACTTGGGACTGCGATCTGTGGAATGGGCAGGATAGGTCTCATTCTGTTCATTCCGCAGCAAGATTTTGCTCGCCTCTGTATGCAATGAGTGTACTCGGCACGCGCGGTGGATACCCCAAATCTGGGGACATCTGGAGACCCTCGAAGTGATTCTTTCGGTTAATAAAGGAGTGGATGCCATTGCACTGTGGGCCTCTTCTGACATCTACCTGCAGAGCGCACCGAGCCTGGTTGCGGGTAGCGAGCCTTCAACTGCCCCGGCGTGAGTCTCGCGGGGGCCTTCATGACGAACGGAGTTCCCAGCTGTCACGTTAAGAGCGAAGGAAAGGGACAACATGGTGGAGGCCAGTGCAAGTGAGGAGGCTGCGGGGCGCGACGGGGAGTATCGGTTGTTGATTTGGCCATCTTTCGTGAGACGACGAGTGATAATTACAGCACTTGCACTCGTGGTTCTCGCGTGTGCGGCTGTTCAGGGCTCTGCTGCTGCGGTGGGCCGCAAGCAAATTCACAACCTGTGGGAGGAAGGGGAGACGGTCGAGGTCTACATCTACACTTCCGAGCAGAACGAACCATTCTATGGCAGAGGCGCGCTCTTCAACGAGACGCGACCTGTATATAGGAACACCACGACGTTTGGAGAGTCGCTCTCTCTCAAGTCTGTACAGCCGGTCCGATCCCCAAGCCTCAGATTCAGAAGCATGGACCCGATTGCTCGATGTTCCACCCGCACAGTGGGTGACATTGATCAATTCAGAGCCTCAGTGACAGGTTTTGTGCATGCAAGTCTGTTCACGCCTTCTGATAGCTCACATCGCACTCTCACACGCGCACCGTGACGCATGGGTCTGTCCTCGCGCAGGTCAACGTGTCCGTCCCGCGCGATGTCAGGCGCAACCAGACGTCCCTCTTCGCGCACGTCTTTATCTGCCGGCGCGGATCAGACCCGAATCCCTTCTCGGAAGCCGCGCGGGCAGACAGGGAGCGCTCGCGGAACGTGATTTACCGCGGGGTCGACCTCACGCGCATCCTCCCCGAAATCAAGAAGCCGCACTTGCGCTTCCTCCTCCGCGACCCACCCCCGCCCCCGCCCGCCCCATCGCTCCAGGCCGGAGGAAAGCGGATCCTGCCCTACTGGGCGCCGCGGCTGGCGCTCTTTGTGGTGACGGACTTCTCGACGTATGCGGAGATGAACGAGGAGCACGTTTCGCCGTACATGCTCTACTTCTTCACGCAGGGCTCGGACTCGTACGACCTGCGGACGCGGACTTATGTGCCTGTCCTGCACGTGGACGATCTTGGCACCCTTCAGAAAGACTTGCTCATGCTAAACGAGACGACAGGTGTCCTCCCGCCCCGCGGCGCTGACAGCACTTGCACAAGCGTGCCACTGACGCTAGGGAGGGCGCAGTCACGATGCCTCTGTCGATTTCGATCGAGCCGGTCGGGAAGAGCCGCTTCGAGTGGATGCTGAAGATGGAGCAGTCGGTCCAGATGCACCGCGAGCTCGGCACCCCCGAGAGTGAAATGGAGGAGGTGCGGCGGATGTTTGTTGAGACCTCCTCGTGGCTCCTGATCGTGACCATCGTGGTGTCCTTCGTGCACCTGCTCTTCGACATGTTGGCATTCAAAAACGACATCCAGTTTTGGTCCGGACTCAAGTCCACCAAGGGCATTTCAGTGCAGTCCATCTCCGTCTCGACAGTCATGGAGGTGGTGGTCTTCTTTTACCTCGTCGACACAGAGACGTCGTACCTTGTCCTCTTCACTGTAGCAGGTTCCGCCCGCGGCCGCACCCATCGGCACTTCTTCCCATCGCTGTGAATACGTCATCTTACTGCTTCAGCTTGCTCTCATGCTGCGTCTCATGCCCCTTTGCTCTCATGCCGCATCTCATTCCCCTTCTCGCGCAGGGACGATCGTGGTTAACAGTTGGAAGCTGCTGCGCGCCTGGCGCATGATGGGCGGAGCAGGTCCTGCCCGAGCAGGGGACAAGAGCGCGCCACCAACGCCCGAGGAGAGCAAAGAGATTGAAGCCTCCGTGGAAGCGCAGCGGGTGAGCCAGCAGATCGACCGCCTCGCGGCCCGCTACTTGTTCCACTGCCTCGCGCCGCCCATCCTCGGCTACGCGGTCTTCTCGCTCGTCTACGAGCAGCACAAGGGCTGGTACTCGTGGCTGCTCAAGTCGGGGGTCAACTGCGTGTACGCTGTGGGCTTCATGATGATGACCCCGCAGCTCTTCCTCAACTACAAGTACAAGTCCGTGGAGCACCTTCCGTGGCGCGCGCTCGTGTACCGCGCTCTGAACACCTTCATCGACGACCTCTTCGCGTTCGTGATCCACATGCCCGGGATGCATCGCATGTCGGTGTTCCGCGACGACATCGTGTTTGTCATTTACATCTACCAGCGCTTCATCTACTCAAAGCGGCGCCCGGCCGCCGACTGGCCTGCCGAGGACAAGCCTGCGAAAGAAGCAGCCACGGCACCAGCAGAGGGGAAGAAGGCTAATTAGACAGCCGCAGCAGCCAAGGGAAAGCCGTTCAAGAATTCCTCGGCCACAGTAGAGTCGGACAAGGACACTCTGTTCTGTACTGACTCTCTTTGCATGCCGTGACAACACCCCGCTGTCCACAGCCCCCAACTGCTCAAGCACACCCCCAATCCTTCTGGCGCACTCTTGAGCCTCTCCTACCGCCGACACGCTAGTACTTTGCGCGAAACGCAAGCGGCGCCGGCGGCTGGCGCGCCATCACAATGTTGCCCTGGCTCGTCGATGCGCTCGCGCGGCTGCGGCGGACGTGGGAGGCCGCGACGTCCTGCGCGTGGCGGATGGCCTCCGGGGTCGCACGTGCGGTACCTATCCGCCGCCGCACGGGGTCCACAGGCTGCGCCTCGTCGGCGTGCTGCTCGGGGCTCTCGCCGTCATCCTCGTCCGCGCCGCCTTGCAGAGCGGCCTTCTTCCCCTTCTTAGGCTTCAGCCTGCCGCCACGCGCCAGCCACGTAAGCACCTCGGCACCGCCGAAGCACAGGGCGCTGTGCAGATCACGCGCGGGCCAGGCCGGCCAATGCCCCCCGCTTCCGCTCTGCCCTCGATGGATGGCCCCCAATCCTGACGTGGCCAGCGGCGCAACTGGCCCAACCCAGCGGCAAGAATGCCGGGCGGCAGCTCGGGAAGATATTCTGAGCAACACTACTCGGCGCTCAAACCGCGACACGACTCGTGCGTCAATGAGCAGTAGAAGGGCCGGCAGGGACGGGGCCGTACAGGAAGCTGGCAAACGGGTCCGTCATCTTGGAGGAGGCGCCCTTCTTGCCCATTTCGGTGTTCCAGAAGTTGGACACGGCATTGCCGACAACATAGTTCGCAAAACCCACTCCCGCATGCGTCGCACCGTAGGCCTTGCTCTTTAGAGACGTCTGTACCGGCGGAAAGTACTCTTGCACCTCCTTGGCCCCACCTGCGCGTCATCACGGGAAGGTCACTCACTTGCCGCACATATGTTAGTCAGAACGCCCTGCAGAACCAACAGATCAGCGTTTTCTGTGATAAAGTTCTTATTCTGAAAATTGGGGAGTGCTAGCGAACCTGAGACGAGCGTCGTGGCGGCGAGGAGGGCTCCCGCAAAGCAGGCGACTGCGAAGGTGAAGATGAACACCGTAAACGGAGTGTGGTTGACCCAGTGCTTCTGCCAGCCCTTGGAGTTGAGGAGTGTGGACTTCTCGTCGTTCTTTGAGCTCCTGCTCGATGTAGACTTCCCCATATCGCGAACCTGACCTGTTGAGCTTCGGACCTCCTCGGGTGGAGGTTGCGGTGTCACCTCGCCAACGAACGAAAGTCAATTCCTCAAAAGAAAGGTTTACACACAGGAAAGTTGAACATTCACTTTGCGTTCACTTAACCTGGGCGACTTTTCGATCCGGGGAGCGAAGGGGGGCGGGGCACGCGTTTCTGGCGGGATGGCGCGACCGCGCGGCGTGGCCACAGCAGGTAAGATTGCACCATGCAAGTTGACCCATGTTGCGTGTTAATTTCCATGCTCGAATACGTTCGTTTCGGCTCGATGTAAGGTCTCATCTGACTGTTGCTGCACTCCTCGCAGTGGCTGCGCTGGTGCTGCTTGGGACAGTGCGGGGGCAGTATGTCGCGAGGCCCGACGACAAGCGGCGGAATTTGCCGCCACCAACTGGCTGTGGTCATCCGGACTATTCGCGAGAGTGTCCGATCTGGATGCCCGATGGCTACAAGCACCGATCGGACATGAGTCCATACGAACCGCTGCTCGTTCAGCAGGACGTGCCTTGCACAGCGGGGCCGGCAACCTGCACCAGGCTGAGTGGTCAATACGCGTGTACTCCTGGGATGCTGAAGCTTAGTGCCATGCCGGCGGGCTCGACTTCGTTCCATGAGCTGAAGCCGGGTAGTCCGGCCGTGTGCGGACACGGGAATCGGGAGTTCTCTTTCCTCGTGAGCAAGCGGCCCAAGGTGAAGTCAGTGTTGCTCTTCCTGATGGCCGGGGGAATGTGCTGGGACGCAAAAACATGCGGGGACCCGAAGATGCGCAGCATGGCTGTGGATGCGATGATTGATCCCGCGGAGTTGGCGCCTACGGTGCCCATTGCGTACAAAATGGCGACATCTAATTCGGGGCGCTTCAACGCGGGAATTTTGAGCGACACGAACACTGACTTCAAGGACTGGTCAGTTGTGATGGTTCCTGACTGCACGGGCGACCTGCACGTGGGGAATCGGTCGTACACGTATGACCCGGGGCACACGACGTGCATCACCGCGCACCACCGCGGAGGCGTCAACACGGGGCTTGCGGTCCAATGGATGCTTGAAGAATTCCCTGAGCTCGAGCACGTTGTGATCATCGGCACTGGGCTCCCGGCATCCAAGGCTAGTGGGGGGCATGGTGCGGCGTTTTGGACGACGTACATCCAAAGTATGGCGCCGAAGGCCAAGGTCCGGACCATCGTGGACTCTTCGATGGCTGTGTTTGGGCCCGATTGGCAAAAGGCGATGGCGGATGACCCGTGGGGTACGCTGGCGACGCGTGTGGGGCCCAAGTCGGACCACTTCCTGATGCCGCACCCGGGGGACTGGTTCATCGCATACGATGACCTCGCATCGCTCTATGAGAAGGCTGCTGCACGCATGCGCGCGCTCGCGTTCCTCGACATCTCCTCAGTCGGGGACGCGGTGCAGCGTGCATGGTTCCAGATGACCGGGGGTGAGGATCTTGACTGTTGCCTTGACGGGTGCGGCTGCGAGGGCATGGACCCTGATCAGCGCACGGGGCTGCTTGACTGGGCCAAGGCCCGCAAGGTGGCGATTCTGCGGCGGGCACGCATCGTTCGCAGGGAGCTGAACCTGTATTTCCAGCACCACTACCGTTCCTGGATCACGGCGGGTGAGGCACACTTTCAGCTGATGAGCAACGCAAGGATGATGCAGAACGTGAACGGTGGCACCTCAGGACGAACGCTCACCAGCTTCATCAAGAGCTTCGTGGAGTCCAACATCGTGCTGAACCAGGAGGGCTTCGTCGCGCAGTCGACGCTCCCGGACGTGTCTTATTCCGCACGTGTTTACGGCTCTGCTACTTGCACGCAGTGCCTGGACGGCGTGCTCGGCGCACGGACAGAGTCGGCTGAGGTGTGCAACATGACGGCTGGCCCTGGTGAATCGCTCTTCTCGGTGGCGCCGAAGTTCGGGACCGACTGGATGCTACTGTGGTCGCTCAACGGCGGGGACACGCCTGATTCGGCCAAAGTCGGCTCTCTGTACCGCTTCGCGCACGAATATGTGGTGCGGGCGGGCGAGTCGCTGGAGGGGATCGCCGCGCGCTTCGGGACGACTGTGGACGCGCTGGTGAAGCTCAACTACAACCTCATCACGCACATCCAGAATCCTCAGAATCTTCAGCCAGGCGACAAAATCTGCGTGCTTCCGGGCCTGCCCAAGGTGGTTGATCGCCAGGGGAACCCCGTTTGTCCTTCGGAGAAGCAGATCCTGTGGCCTGGCGTGTCGCGTCAGGGCCCTGTAGACGTTCCCCAGGAGGCACCCTTCAACAAGGACCCTCTTCCGGGAGTGGAGGACTCGAACTAGGCGCGCCGTATCTCAACCACAATCTGAAGGGTGCGTGGAGCAGAGGTTCGTGTGTGTGTGGGCGGAAGCGCGAGTGAGAATGAACCGGAACGCACGATCATGAATCGCACGCATCCTTTGCAGCAAGCACATGCAGCGAGCACATGCAACGAGCACAGGCATCGCATGCTCTCAGATCCGCAACTCACCGGAATCCACACCCCCGACCATGTAAATCTTGCTTTCTGTACTACCTAGCTCGTCCTTGCTACATCAACCTGACCCTAAGCACCTCCAGAGGGTGGCAATGCGCTGCTGGTTGCAGCCGCTGCGGCATCCTTGGCGGTGTTGAAGAACTTCGGGCGCCCGCGAAAGACAATCGGCTTGTAATCAGGCGTGGCCTGCTCCAGCTTCTTGAAGGTAATCAACACCTGAACGTGCAGCGTCCCGCGCGGTGAGGCAGCCGAGGCTGCGCGGGACGCTCGGGGCGCTCGCCGCAGGGCAGTGCGGCAGGGCAGGGGCCCACCGCCGTGGTGTTGTCCGTCTCCGTTGACTGCACCGCGGCGGTGACCGTCGAGCGCAGCGCGGCCTCGAGGTTGTTGTTGTTGGTGGCGAGCGCGCGGCGGATGTGCGCGACGGCCGCGCCGCACGTCGCGAAGCCGTGCGAGTGGTTGTCCTTGTCCCAGAGCCCGTCGGACGCCAGGAGCAGGAACTCGTCGCCGGGCGCGACGCGCAGGCTCCGCACCTCCGGCTCGGCGGTGAGCCCCTTGAGCTTCGCGCGCTGCGCGAGCACCACGTCACCGAAAGCCCGCGTGACGCAGAGCATCCCCGCGAGCTTGCCCCACTCGATGCTCGCTCCCGAGCCCTTGACTCGCTCCACCTCCGCCCAGTTGCTGCATCCGTGGTCCTGCGTCAGCTCCACCGCCTCCCCGCCCGCCCGCGAGAGCACGGCGCGGCAGTCCCCCACATGCGCCACGGCCACGTCGCGCCCGCAGAGCGCCACCGCCACCGCAGTCGCCCCGCTCGAGTCCTCCTTCCCTCCCATCGACTCGCCCCACCACTTGCGCGCCCCGCTCACCGCATCGCCACTCGCCCCCTTGTGCCCTGGGCTGTCAACCGCGTCGCTGCCACCCCACGCACCTGCCCTCCCTGCGAGAGGGACGCGGCGTGTCCAATTAGTACGGGGTGAGGGACGCGGCGTGTCCACTTAGTAC
>Ga0209335_10006304_pt1 | contig 10625 bp, 8 predicted proteins | sample COG_09_FD_184753 | JGI IMG/M metagenome (GOLD analysis project Ga0209335, IMG submission 184753) | Pelagic Microbial community sample from North Sea - COGITO 998_met_09 (SPAdes) (version 2) | ecosystem: Environmental > Aquatic > Marine > Neritic zone/Coastal water | place: Helgoland, sampling...
GTTAGGGTCGTAGTTTTGTCGAAGCTCTCGGCCTGGCTAAGTGCGTTCTGACCAGTTGTCGCATCCAGTACCAGTAGAATTTCGTCGGGAAGTCTTCCATCCTGCTTTTTCAAAACGCGCACGATTTTCTCTAACTCATTCATGAGATTGTCTTTCGTGTGCAGGCGGCCTGCCGTATCTGCGATCAGAACATCGATGTTCTTAGCCTTGGCAGATTGGTAGGCATCAAAAATAACCGAGGCGCTATCTGCGCCGCTTGCCTGCGCAACAACGGGAACAGAGTTTCTCTCTCCCCAGACCTGAAGCTGTTCGACTGCTGCCGCTCTAAAGGTATCGCCAGCGGCCAGCATGACACTCATTCCTTGAGACTGATACAGCTTCGCAAGTTTGCCAATAGAGGTAGTCTTTCCTACGCCATTGACGCCGACCATGAGTATTACGAAGGGCTTTGCCTCGGTCTGAATAACAAGTGGCGTGTCCACAGCTTTTAGAATATTGGTGAGCTCCTGTCTTAGAGCCGCCATGAATTGCTCGGGCTCGGCTAGTTGTTTACGGCCGAGTTGCTGCTTGAGGTTGTTTACGATTTGATCTGTGGCATCGATGCCCACGTCTGCGGAAAGTAGTTGTGTCTCAATATCCTCGAGCAGGTTGAGATCGATAGTCTTCTCGCCCAGAACGATTTCGGCGAGTCCATCGCTGAGTTTGCTGCGGGTGCGGCTTAAACCATTCTTGAGACGTGTAAAAATGCCGCTATCACTGGCGTCACTATTTTGTACTTCGTCAGATTTGGAGTCTTCGGACTTCTTCTTGCCTAGGCCAAACATGATAGGAATACTCTACTAGATAAGACTTCAGGGCGGCTATGCTACCACAGCTGCGTGCTGCCCTAATACTTGTCTGTGTCAACGGCACAGTGAAATGGTAGGCTTAGGGATTGGTTCCCAAATGAAACTATCCCTAAGCCTACCGAACGTGAAGACTATGCAGCGACCCCCAAGCCAACAACAAAATAAGGTACGCATCATCGCTGGCGAATACAGAAGTAGAAAGCTGGAGTTTCCTAGCCTGGAGGGATTGCGACCAACCTCAGATAGAATTCGCGAGACGCTCTTCAGCTGGCTGCAAGATAGTATTCCCGGCGAAGCGTGTCTCGATCTGTTTGCAGGAAGTGGCGCGCTAGGCCTGGAAGCGCTCTCTCGAGGTGCTGCGCGGGTGGATTTTATTGAGAAAAATACTCTGGCCGCAAACGCCATTAGAAATAATGTAGATCGACTGGGCGCCAAACACGGCAATGTGTATTGCGCCGATGCGCTGCAGTGGCTGGATCAGAATGCTCAGTCCGCAAATCGATACGGCCTGATCTTTCTAGACCCGCCTTTCCAAGAGCAACTGTTAGCGGCCACAATTGCAAAACTGGAAACGACAACGATATTGAAGGAAGGCTGTCTGGTCTATATAGAAAAACAGGAACAGACTATTGTTGATGGAATGCCAGGTAACTGGACGGAAATAAAAAACAAGAAGGCAGGCTCGGTCAGGTACAGTCTATACCAAGTTGCCACATAAGAAGGTTCGCAGATAGATTACAAAATATGACAACTGGCACTTTAGAGAATGAATTTGTACCCACTTGGTGGCTGCCTGAAGGTCATAGCCAAACTCTGTGGAGAAAATTTTCTCCAGTAGAAGAGGTTGAACATAAGCGCCAACGTATAGAGCTTGATGATGAAGATTTTATAGATATCGACTGGTCGAGCGTCGATCCTAAAGAGTCTCAAGGCGATACGATTGTGTTCTTTTTACATGGGCTGTGTGGCTGTTCACGATCGCCCTACATATTGGCAATGCAATCATTATTGAATGCCCAGGGCATCGCATCGCTTGCTATGAATTTTCGAGGCTGTAGTGGAGAAATGAACAGGCTTGCAAGGGCTTACCATTCAGGTGTTTCCGAAGATGTTAACGAAGTCTTTCAGAAGCTGAGCGCTGAATATCCGCGACACAATTTTGTCTTCGTCGGTTATTCGCTAGGCGCGAACGTACTGCTGAAGTGGTTGGGTGAGATGGGGTCACATCCGAATATACGCAAGGCGGTGGCCGTTTCGACGCCCTTTGCGTTGGAGCACTGCTCGCAGGCAATGTTGAAAGGAATAAGCCGGGTATACGGCCAATATTTTGTGCGGCAATTAGTGAAAGACTTTCGAAACAAGCAGCAATATCTGCAATCGTTCAGACCTGAGGAGGCAGAACGCATTGCCATGCTTGGGGATACGGGCAACATAGCCTCAATCTGGGAGTTCGACGATAGGATTACCGCGCCTCTGCATGGCTTCGAGGGCGCGCAAGACTACTATCGCAGATGCAGTAGCGCGGCATTTCTGAGTGCAATTGAAACCGAAACCCTGCTCATACAGAGTAAGAACGATCCGCTAATTCCACCCGATTCGATTCCGGGTAGCGACAGGCTTTCGCCTTCTATACACCTACAGTTAACAGAGCACGGGGGGCACGTGGGTTTCGTATCCTCGAATCCTCGAAACTGGCTAGAACAGAGAATATTGAATTTCCTGCAGCTGTGAGTGATCATAGGTGCAACTAAGGGCCTCATACCGCCGGCCTTCTACAAAATGAGAATGTTATGAAAATTGCTGTCTACCCCGGAACCTTTAATCCAATCACCAATGGCCACACAGACCTGGTAGAGCGGGCCGCCGGCCTGTTCGATAAAATAATCGTGGCGGTAGTCGGGCAGAATCAACAGAAATCGAATGCTTTACCCTTGGCTCAACGTATGCAGCTCACGAATAAAGTCTTGGGCCACTTGGATAACGTCGAGGTGACATCCTTCGATAACTTGCTTACGCAGTTCGTGAAGGAGTGTGGTGCTAATATTATCTTGCGCGGCTTACGCACCGTCGCGGATTTCGAGTATGAGTTTCAGCTTGTTGGTATGAATCGCGTTCTGGAGCCGAGTATAGAAACGGTATTTCTAGCTCCGGCAGAACATTTGTCTTATATCTCATCCACACTCGTTCGCGAGATCGCATCCTATGGCGGAGATATCTCGAAGTTCGTCGACCCGGTTGTTGTTGAAGCGATGAAGAACCAATAAGAGCATTTCTTTGCTTGTCGCTTGTCGCTTGTCGCTTGTCGCTTAGCGCCTAGCTCTTGGCGCCTATGTTCCTCGAAGTTCGCCATAAGCCCTATCGTTACTCTTTATCGTTGGCACTTAGGGCAGTAGACGGTGCTGCGCTGTCCCTGTCGTATCTCCTTCAAGGTGCTCTGGCAAACATGGCAGGGCTTCCCCTTGCGACCATAGACTTGTAGTGATTGAGCGAAATACCCAGGCTCGCCATTACTGTCTGTAAAATCTCTGAGTGTTGTTCCACCCACATCGATTGCTCGCTGCAGAACCTGCGTAATACACAGCACCAGCTTCGCATAGCGTGGCTTCGAAATTTTACCGGCGCTGCGCTTAGGGCTAATGCCGGCTAGAAAAAGTGCTTCGTTCGCATAGATATTACCGACGCCAACGACGACCCCGCTATCCATAATGAAAGTCTTGATTGCGGCACTTCGAGCGCGACTCTTCTTATATAGGTAGTCTGTGTCAAAGTCACCGCCCAGAGGCTCAGGGCCTAGAGAGGCTAGCAGGGGGTGAGATTCAATAGCCTCGGTCTCCCATAGTATGCAGCCGAATCGGCGAGGGTCGGTGTAGCGAAGCACCTTGTCGTTGGCAAGCACGATGTCGACATGGTCATGCTTTGCGGCCTGGCGGCCCGAGTCGACGATACGCAAGCTACCGGACATGCCAAGATGAATGATCAGGGTACCCTTGCTAGTGCCTAGCAAAAGGTACTTCCCGCGCCTCGATACTGATTGAATTGTCTCGCCTGGTAAGTCTTTACTGATTGCAGGGGTGATAGGCCAACGCAAATTCTTGCGGCGCAGTATGATATCGCGAACTACCTTTTTCCTGATGTGCGGCTCTATTCCGCGGCGGGTTGTCTCAACTTCGGGTAACTCGGGCAACTTCATTCCTCGGCTTTATGATTGCTAGCAGCTAACGCAGACTGCTTTATAATCCTTACCTAAGCTGAAAGGAAGCAAGGATGAATTTGACGCAGCATATGCTACTGGGAATTGATGCGGGAGGCACGTTTACTGACTTCGTGCTGGTTCGTCTCGAGCCAGTCGTTTCCGTCGAGGTCTACAAGACTCTTTCAACACCCGACGCGCCCGAGCAGGCAATTCTCCATGGGATACGGGCTATGGGGCTGGAATCTCATCTGGATGATGGCAGCTTACAACTCATCCATGGGAGCACCGTTGCAACCAATGCTGTTCTTGAAGGCAAGTTGGCGCGTACCGCATTCATTACGAATTATGGTTTTGCAGACATGTTGCAGTTAGCCAGACAGACCCGCCCACAACTCTATGCCTTAGAGACCCCGGCAGTGGCGCCTCCAGTGCCTTCGGAGCTCTGCCTCGAGACAGGTGGGCGCATAGGGGCGGACGGGTCGGCGGTATTGCCTTTGTCAGATTCTGAGATTGCCATCCTGCTCGAAGAGATCGAGGCACTGGCGCCGGATGCTATCGCCATCAATTTACTCTTTTCATTTCTTGACGACGGTTTCGAACGCAAGATTGAGGCCGCGATTCAAGCGCAGACAGCAGATCGTTTCGTGAGTCGTTCTTCGAGCGTCTTACCAGAATACAAAGAATACGAGCGAGGCATCGCGACCTGGTTAAATGCAGCCCTAGGCCCGGTTATTAGTGGTTACCTGAAGGCACTTCAGGAAGAACTGGGTAGCACGTCGCTGCAGGTTATGCAGTCCAGCGGTGAGACAATGGCGGCAAGTACGGCGGCGGAGTCAGCGGTGAATCTCCTGCTCTCCGGCCCCGCCGGTGGGCTCACGGCTATTGCCTTTCTTGCACAGCAGCAGGGCACGACGAAATTCATCAGCTTCGATATGGGAGGGACATCAACCGACGTCGCCTTGCTGGATGGAAAGATCCGTACCAGCAATGAATCTTCAATAGCGAGTTATCCGATTGCGGTTCCCATGGTTGATATGGAGACGATAGGGGCCGGAGGAGGCTCCATAGCCTTCGTCGACACTGGGGGCATGTTGCAGGTCGGTCCGCGCTCGGCGGGGGCTGATCCGGGACCGGCCTGTTACGACCGTGGCGGGGAGGAAGCGACGGTGAGTGATGCAAACCTGGTGCTGGGCAGACTGCAATTTGACGCGGCGCTCGCGGGGGATCTTAAGCTCAGTCTACAGAAAGCCCGGGCAAGCATAGAACCTCTGGCGAAGCGCATAGGCTTGCCGATAGAAGAGACGGCGCTGGGCATCATCGATATAGCGAATGAGCACATGGCGAAGGCGATTAGGCTTATCACCGTAAATAAGGGTCACGATCCGAAAGAATTCATTCTTGCGAGTTTTGGTGGCGCAGGTAGCTTGCATGTCTGTGCGCTCGCCGATGCGATGGGTATGCGTGATGCAATCGTGCCGGTGCATGGCGGCGTGCTCTCAGCTTTGGGAATGGTAGTGGCAGAGCAGGGACGACAGTTTTCCAAGACGCTGAGTCTGGACGCTGAGCAAATTGACGAACAAGAACTAGAGCAACAGTACGCCAGCCTCGAGCAACGTGGTATTGCACAGCTAGCTAGCGAAGGCCTACCCGAATCTATGTTGGTATCGAATCGGAGTGCTGACCTTAGATACAAAGGGCAGTCATATACCCTGAATGTCGATTTCACCGCTATAGCCGAAGCAATCACAGCGTTTCAAGAACTCCACAGACAGCGCTATGGATATTCTCACGACGCCCCCGTCGAATTGCTAACGATTCGTGTCAATGTCTCCACCCGCAGAGCGCGCTTTGTTATGCCTGAGCATATTGCCGACACTGGCTGTAATAATACCCAGCAGTGCAAGGTCTATGGTGAGACAGTAAAGGCGAAACTGTTGCAGCGAACACAATTGTGCCCCGGAGATTGGGTAGCAGGCCCCGCAATCATAACCGAGTACTCTGCTACAACGTTTGTAGCAGCGGGTTGGTCGGCAGCCCCCGATGAGTTCGGCAACCTCATCTTGAAGAAGTTAGACTAAGAAGTCAGACCGGAGCATAACTGTCTCGCAGCGGCTTTTGATTTGAACTGTTTTTCCTAAATTGCTCGTATAGTTGCCTAATAGCTGCGTATATAGCACAGCAATATCGAGTAGGGGTTATTTACAGGCCAAATTCTCAGGTGATATAACTGAATAGCTAGATAGCTCGACTTAGGCTTTTAAAAGACTGGCTTGCAAAGAACTCTCAACTGACTATCAGGATGTCTTTGTTAGTGGGCTCTATCCACCTTTACTGCACCTCACTAGTCAGGGAATAGGCAGAAACCGGCAGAACCATGAGATCACGCTTCGTTCATCACAGCACCCAACTTCTAGGCCTAACCAGCGCTTTAGCCGCTTCGTTTGTGTTCGGGCAAGACGCGCCACCGCTTGAGGCTGCACTTCCCGAAGATAGTAGTCGCGCCGGGTCACCACTACTTTACTTCGATATGCCTGTGCTCATAGTTGACGGATCGGACCAAGTCTCGCATTCGCCAGTAGCGCCAAGCGTCGACCCGGAATTAGACCCGGCCTTCGATCAACGCGTGGACAGTATTAATCAGTACAATTCAGCTGTTTCGGCGATCGAGCTCGATGGCGGCGCTTGGGATGATGGCCTGGTCGAGGAGCTTGCTGCCTTAGGTCGGCTGCAACAGGAGCAGGGCGATCATCTGGCCGCTGTCGAAACCCTGGATAGGGCTATTCACGTCAATCGAATCAATGCGGGGCTCTATACTCTGGAGCAGATTCCTGTCGTTGAACAGCTAATCCAGAGCCACATGGCCCTGGGAGATTGGGAACAGGCAGATATCTACAATAACTACCTGTTCCATGTGCAGCAGAAGGCTTTTGGTTACGACGACCCGCGACTCATCCCCGGATTGGAACGTCTGGCAACCTGGCATATTCAGGCTTTTAACGTGGGCTATGGTGAGCTGCCGGGTATCAGGTTACGACAATCCGAGATCATGTTTAACGCGGCAGCGCGAATGGTTGGCGTTCATTTCGGCAAGAACGATGAACGTTTTATCACTTACCAGCAGAACATCGCGAACTCGGCCTATCTGGTATCCAGAAACCAAGACTTGATGCTTGAAATCGACCGCCCCGAATACAGAAACATGCAGCAGATGTTGGCGGAGCAGCTCAATGAACAGCGCCGAATACAAGCTCCGGGGTTTCGAACCGGCGAGCGGGCCCTCGCAGAGATTGTGCAGGTCTATAGTGAGAAGGCAGATGAGCCTTATGTCTTAGCGGAAGCGATTACTCACTTAGCCGATTGGTATCTTCTGTTTGGTCAGCGTCGCGCTGCACTTGAAAGCTATCAACTTGCTTGGAATGTCCTGCAGGAGCAGGAGAATGCAGAAGTGTTGACGCAGCGGCTCTTCGGAGAAGTTGTGCCATTACCCAGCTTTGCATCATCTATTGAGATACCTGAAGCGTACTATAAGAACGAAGACGGTACCGATGCATTGAATTTCGATTTTGCAGACCTCACTTTTGATGTAACAGACAGTGGTGTAGTCAGGAATATAGCGATTGATACGGAAGAGAGCGAGGCGAATAAACTACAGCTGAGCAAATTACGCAGCATGGTTCGCTCTACGCGGTTTCGTCCGCACATAGTTGACGGTGTGCCGCAGCATTCTAGCCAGAATCATTTTAGATATCGGTATTGGTACTAATTTATTGGCCGAACAGGTAGCATCGATCAGCCTATTCTTTGCTATTACTGACCTCCCGGGGAGCATTGGTTAAGCCTTGGTTAAGCCTTGGTTAAGCCTTGGTTAAGGCGGTCTGGATTATTAATAGACTATAAATTGTCGTTACTGACGATTATAAATATTTCGATAACGTCGGCGAAAAGAGCCGAACGTGATTGAAACAGTCAAAAATCGACAAACTGGGAAAAGCAGGGGGTCGAGAACAGGATGAAATGTATGCAATCCATGCAGCGGATGAATGACGGTCTAAAGACGCTTGCTAAGGCTACAGCCCTAGTGGCTATAAGTGCCGCCGTGGTGGCCTGTCAATCTAGCAGTCAGAGTCAGAGTCAGAGCTCGGCATCGTTACCGTCATCCTCGTCGAGTTCAAGCAGCTCGCAGTCTTCAAGTGCCAGCTCAAGCAGCTCCTCTAGTAGTTCCAGTCAAAGCTCTTCTTCCAGTCAGAGCCAGAGCAGCGGGCAGAGTCAGAGTACATCCAGTTCTATGCCAAGCATTCCGTCCAGTCAGGCCGGGCAACAGTCCAGCCAGAGCAGCGCGGCGGGAAGCCAGTCTTCTGCCAGCGCAAGCAGTGCTGGGCAGCAACCAGGGCAGTCGGGAAGAGATGGCTCCAGCCCCTCGGCACAGGGTTCTGCTCAGGGAACTCAAGCAGCGGGTGGCGCTGCAGGAGCTACCCCCGCTGGAACATTAGGCACTAGCCCGGGACAGGCGGCGGGTTCGCAGACACGGTTACCAGGCCAGAGCAGTCAATCTGGAAATGACGGCAGAGACGGCTCTACAGGAGACCTAGGAAGTGGAACAAATCAATCATCTGGCGGCGGATTAGGGCGGCCAAGTGGGAATTATAGTCTAGATACTCTGCCAGATGGCGTACTAAGTGGCGGGGCGGCGCAGGATGGAGCGAACGGGCAGTCAAGTTCCGGTGCGGGTGATAGCGGCACGCAGCCAGCTGGCAGCGGCACCATGACAGCGCAGGAGCGTGCTAGGGTATTAGATGAGAGGCTTCGCAAAGGGTATGAAACCTTTGATGGGTATATTCTGGGAGAGCGCGAAAGAGCGCAGGCGGAAAGCAATGCTGCTGGGTCTTCAGCCGTAGGCGGGGCCGGCGGTGGTGGAGGGGGCAGCAATTCTGCACAGCCACAGACCATGCCCGAATCCGGCGCATCGCCTTCTTCGGTTCTAACCTCATCGCAGCCCCAGACACCGGGCGCGCCACCGACGGAAACCTTTCCGCCGCCGGACGATATTCCCAGTGGCCGTGACGATGATGTCGTGGCGAGGCAATTGCGCGAGGCGGCGATGGCAGAGCCTGATCCGGAATTACGTGAGGCACTCTGGCAGGAATATAGAAACTATACAGGCTTAGGTGAGGACCAATGAGAGCATTGAAAGTGTTAACGGCACAGCAGCTAAAGAATATTGCAGGCACAGCATTACTAGCCCTGTATCTAGCCGCCTGTAATTCACATACTGTTAAAACGACAAGCTACACACCCATAGTTCAAGACAGCCAGGATGTTCCGGAAGACTTGCTTTTGGATGTTGGCGTTGCCGTATTCGACCCGGGCATCGATGAGATCGCCAAGCGCGAGGAAGAGACGGTTAACCATGAAATTCGCGTGGCAGAGTCGCGCTATGCGCCGTTCCTCTTGGCAGACACGCTGCAGCGTTCTGCGAACTGGGGCATCGTGCGCTTGATGCCCAACAATGAAAGCCCCATGGACGTTTACATCAATGGCACTATCTTGCAGTCCGATGGTGAGGCTATGCGTATGCGCATTGAAGTCACCGATTCGAGCGGCAGGCAGTGGTATACAAAAGTCTATGATGAGGTGATCAGTCAGTTTAGCTACGAGCCTTCCCAGCGTCAGCAAGCCGATCCCTTTCAAGTTATTTACAATAAAATCTCGAATGATTTGTTGGAATACCGAAAGCGTAATCTGACTAGCCGAGAGATCGTAGAGATTCGTACTATTTCAGAATTACTCTTCGCGCGTCGCTTCTCGCCGGATGTTTTCGATTCCTACCTAGCAACCGATCGCCGCGGCAATTTACAGATAGTTTCTCTGCCCGCTGAATCTGATCCGGTGCTACGGAGAGTGCGTGACATAAGAGAGCGCGACTTCATGTTCATCGACACCGTGCAAGATTATTACGCAACCTATGTAAGGCAGATGCGTTTGCCCTATGACACTTGGCGGGAGTTGAGCTACGAAGAAACAATTACACTAAGAGAATTACGCGCCTCAGCTAATCGAAGATTCGCAGCTGGTGCGGCTGCCGTTCTGGGTGGCCTGGCTGCGGCAACCAATGGTGGGAATTATGCGACTCAAACCGGCGGCGCGGTGGGTGTTGGTGCAGGCGCATTTCTTATCAAGAGTGGCTTCGATAAGCGTGCGGAAGCCAGAATTCACATGGAAGCATTGGAAGAATTGGGTGAGTCATTAGAAAACGAAGTAGCTCCACGGGTATTTAGTTTGGACGATCGTACCATCACACTAACTGGCTCTGTCGAAGAGCAGTATGCCCAGTGGAAAGATATCTTGTCTGATATCTATGCGTCAGAAGTAGGTGATATTTAATCGGTTCATCCATAATAGTGGGTCTGCCCACGCACAGAATGCGCTATGCCAGATAAAGATGTCGACAAGATTGACACAGTTGATTTTGATCAAAATGACAATTCAGTATTTTTAAATCAAGCTGCCACCGTTGCAGCGGAGAAACCCTCGCCGTGGGTATGGATTGGCTTGGGTGGATTGCTCCTACTCGCATTGTTGGTGAT
>Ga0209335_10006305_pt1 | contig 10624 bp, 14 predicted proteins | sample COG_09_FD_184753 | JGI IMG/M metagenome (GOLD analysis project Ga0209335, IMG submission 184753) | Pelagic Microbial community sample from North Sea - COGITO 998_met_09 (SPAdes) (version 2) | ecosystem: Environmental > Aquatic > Marine > Neritic zone/Coastal water | place: Helgoland, sampling...
TTTGGTATTACACCAATGGAACAAGGTCTTAGAGTTGTTGGTACAGTGGAGTTTGGTGGGTTAGATAATCCAATATCCAAAGGAAGAATTAAAAATTTAATTAATAATGCAAAGCATATGCTTGGAGATTTACCGGAACATCAAGATGAATGGCTTGGTTTTAGACCAAGTATGCCAGATTTTTTACCTGTCATAGGGCCTTCAAAAAATTATAAGAATATTTTTTATTGTTTTGGTCATCATCATTTAGGATGGACTTTGGGACCAATTTCGGGGAAGATAATTTCAGGAATGATTGCTGAAGAAAATACAAATTTAGATTTAAAACCTTATAGCTCTCTAAGATTTAGTTAAGTGAGCCAAAATTTTAAGGCTTATATAATGTTGACACTTGCAACGTTATTTTGGGCAGGAAATTTTATAGTGGGTAAAGCTGCTTTTGTTGAAAACATTCCTCCAATGTCTTTGGTATTTTTTCGATGGTCTCTTGTTTGGCTTATTTTATTACCTTTCACTTATAAAGAAATAGTAAAGAATAAAGAAATAATTTTAAAAAATTTACCATTATTATTTTTTTTGGCTTTAACAAGTGTTGGTTTATTTAATTCATTTACTTATCTTGCTCTTGTTTATACACAAGTGATCAACGCTTCTCTTTTTAATACTGCAATCCCAGCAATGATAATTTTATTATGTTTTATATTTAAAATTGAAAAAACTAATAGATTTCAAATTATGGGTTTAATTCTTTCAGTATTGGGAATTTTAACAATTATCACTAAACTTGATTTGAATATTTTACTTTCATTAAATTTTAACAAAGGTGATATTATAATGATAGGTGGAGTTATTACCTGGGGCCTTTACTCATCTTTTTTAAAGAAAAAAAAGTTTACTTTACCATTACTTACTTTGGTCCATATTTTATGTTCATTTGGATTATTATTTATATTACCTCAATTTTTGTTTGAGTTGTCAAATGGGCAAATCATAAAATTAGATGTTAATCTTGGTTATATATTGATTTATCTTGCTTTATTTCCAAGCATTGGCTCATACTACTGTTGGGCTGGTGCTGTTTCTATAATAGGAGCTAATAGAGCAGGAATTTTTTTATCATTGATACCTTTATTTAGCACAATTTTAGCAATGTTTTTTTTTGATGAAAAATTTTACTTTTTTCATTTCATTGGTTCAATTTTGATTGTATTAGGTTTACTTCTGTCAAACAAAAAAATTATAAATGCTTAAAGTTGCAATTTTAGATGATTATCAAGACGTTTCAAAAGAATTTGTAAATTTAAAAAAATTATCTGGAGAATACGAATTTAAAATCTTTAGTGAACCTTTTTTAGATGAAGCAGATGCAATAGAACAATTGTCAGATTTTGAAGCACTACTAATAATGAGGGAGAGAACTCCAATTACTAAAAATTTAATAGATAATCTTAATGATCTTAAATATATAATAACAAGTGGATCCAGAAATAAAGCAATCGATTTAGAAGCAAGCAAAAAAAGAAGAATTATAGTTTGTGGAACCGAAATTAATTTTACCCCAACTTCTGAATTAACTTGGGGTTTAATTTTAGGTTTGGCTAGAAATTTTAAAGAGGAAATCGATAATATGTATCAAGGTTATTGGCAAACAACTATTGGATTTGAGCTTAAAGGAAAAATTTTAGGTTTAATTGGTCTTGGAAGAGTAGGCTCTGAAGTTGCAAAAATTGGCAAAGCATTTGGAATGCAAGTTATTGCATGGAGTGAAAATCTAAATTTAGATACATGTAAAAAACTAGATGTGCTTCCTTGCACCAAAGAAGATCTATTGAAAACCTCAGATTTTTTATCTATTCATGTTCAAGGTGGTGAAAGGTATAAAGAGTTAATAAAATTAAAAGAGTTAGATATGATGAAAAAAACTTCTTTTTTAATTAATACATCAAGAGGATCTATTATAAATGAAGATGATCTAATTATTGCACTGTCAACTAATGTTATCGCAGGAGCAGGATTGGATGTTTACAAAAAAGAACCTTTACCAGAAAATAATAAATTAAGATTTTTACCTAATGCGTTATTACTTCCACATATTGGATATGTTACAGCTGAAAATTACAATATTTTTTACACACAGATGATCGAAGCTCTAGAAGCTTGTGTGAAAGGAAAACCAATACGTGTTATAGAGTAAAGTGATTAAATATTTAAAATTATTTTATTATCTATTTTATAGAACCAAAATTTTTTTCCCAAAAAAAAATTATTCAATTTTTGGAGAAGATGATTTTGTTGATAATTATTTTAAAAATAAATCTGATGGTTTTTATATTGATGTTGGTTGTTACCATCCACTTGAAGGAAATAACACTCATTTATTATATAAAAAAGGTTGGAATGGAATTAACATAGATATTAATTTTTATTCAATTGAGCTTTTTAATTTTCTAAGAAAAAAAGATATTAATATTCATTCAGGTATTTCACAAAAAAAAAACTCATTAACAATGTATTATAGAAAAGAAATCAATATGCTGAATACCCTTGATAAAAACATTGCGAAAATCCATTTTAGAAATGGTTATAAAAAAAAAAAAATTCAAGTAAATACTTTAAACTTTTTTATTTCTAAATATTTTAAAAAACAAAAAAAGATTGATTTTATAAACATAGATGTTGAAGGCAGAGAGTTAGATGTTTTAAAATCACTTAATTTTAAGAAATATGAACCAAAATTAATTTGTATTGAAATTCATAATACTAAAAAGTTATATGATACAAACTATAAATACTTGAAATCAAATAGTATTTATAAGTATTTGTTGAATAAGAACTATAAGGTAGTGTGGAAAAAAAAATATTCATTTATTTTTAAAAGAGATGACAAAAAAAATTAATAAAGATCTTACTGCTGAACAAAAATTAGTTTTATTTGAAGATGGAACTGAAGCACCAGGTACAAGTGAGTTAAATCATGAAAAAAGAGAAGGTAGCTATCACTGCACTAATTGTGGTGAAAAATTATTTGACTCAAATACTAAATATGAAAGTGGCTCAGGTTGGCCTTCATTTTATCAATCATTACCTGACGTATTTGAAACTAAAACAGATACATTATTAGGTTATGAAAGAGTTGAGTATCATTGCAAAAAATGTGGTGGCCATCATGGCCATATCTTTGAAGATGGACCTAAACCAACTGGAAAAAGATACTGTAATAATGGTATTTGCTTAACTTTTAAGAAAAAATAGAAATTTAATTTGATTAAATTATTTTAACAAATCTTGAAGTTTATTTTCTTTTTCTAAAGCCCTAACATCGTCGTAACCACCCATGTGTTGATCATCAAAGAAAATTTGTGGTATTGTTCTTTTACCATTAGCTTTTGCAATCATTTCATCCATTGCACCATCAACTGTTGTAATATTAATTTCTTTATATTCAACATTATTTCTAGTTAATAATCTTTTTGCTGCATCACAAAAATTACAAAGTGGACCTGTATAAATTGTTACATTTTTCATAGGCTATAAATAATCATTCTTTTTAATTTTACTAGTAATTTCTTTTCTAGAATATTCAAATTTTTTTCTATGTTTTATACTTTTTTGATTTACTCTTTTTCTCCACAATCTGAATGAAGTAGGTTTAACAGATCTTCGCATAATCTTAATAACTTCAGATTCTGTTTTTCCAGTCTTTTTTTCAATTTCCTCAAAAGTTATACGATCTGCCCAAGCAGCCCAAATTATCCAATTTGGGTCATCGATATTGGGCTCAGGATTTTTAACCCTAGTTATAGGGGTGTGACCTTTTTTTTTCATAAATCCTTTATATTTGAAAAAAATGATTAATGCATTTTATTTAAGGTCGTGATATAATGAAATTTAGATAGTCCATCTTAGCCATCTTTAGCTCCCGGTTTTTTTGGACTATCCTTAAAATCCAAAAAATGCTTCCTTTAAATTATTTTCTTTTTTTACAGATAATTTTGTTTTTATTTATTACACCTGGAACACCTAGAATTGTGATTATTTCATATTCCATGAATTATGGAGTTAATAAATGTATTTGGACAGCATTAGGAGACGTTACAGCAAATTTTATTCAAGCAACATTAGTAATTTTTGTTCTTGGGTCTTTTTTTTCTGATAACCCAAATCTTTTAAACACATTGAAGTGGATTGGAATAGCTTATTTGCTTTATCTTGCTTATGATCTTTATAAATCAAAACCAAAAGACATAAGCTCAAATAATGTTTCATCAAAAAGTTTTTTTTCATTTTTTAAAGATGGTTTTTTAGTTGCAGGAACAAGTCCTAAGGCTTGGATGTTTTTTCCTTTAATATTTCCACAGTTTATTGATTTTAATTCAAATTATGTCGTTCAATTTTTAATTTTAATCACGACTTATATTGTGTTAGATTTTTTATCTTTAGTTGCTTACGCAGTACTTGCTAGAAAACTAATTGTTTGGATAAAAGCAAATCCTAAAACTATTAATACAATTTCGGCGTGTGTTTTAATAGTAATTGCAATAATTATTGGGTTTATTCAAAAATATTAAGTCACAATATGTATTAGAAGGCTTGTTTGTTTTCTGGTTTCAGGGTTAAATAATTTTTAATTTAAAAAATAATAAAGGAAAAATAAAATGAAAATCAGAAATATAATTATTACATTAATTTCTGCAATTGCCCTTTTAATTTCAGCTTCAACTGTATCTTTTGCGAAAGTTGTTGGAGATAAAATTATTTTAGGTGCAGCTGTTTCATTAACTGGAAAATATTCATCTAATGGTGTTCATACTCAAAACGGCTACAACTTAGCAGTTGACAGAATTAACAGCATGGGTGGTGTTAAAGTTGGTGGAAAAACTTATAAGTTTGAAATTATTTATTACGATGATGAATCAAACTCAGGAAGAGCAGCTCAACTTGCAGAAAGATTAATTCAACAAGACGGTGTTCAGTTTATGCTTGGGCCATATAGCTCAGGACTTACAAAAGCTATGGCTCCTGTAACAGAAAAGTACGAAGTTCCTATGGTAGAAGCAAACGGTGCGTCTAGATCGTTATTCACCAAAGGATATAAATATTTATTTGCAGTATTAGCTCCAGCTAACTTATACCTTGATGTAGCAATAGACCTTGCCGTTGAAAAAAATGGTGGAAAGCCAGTTAAGATTGCAATGGCATTTGAACAAGACGCTTTCTCACAAGATGTGAGATTGGGTATTGTTGAAGCTGCTGAAAGAACTGGATCAAAAATCATTATAGATGACAAGTTACCAAAGGAGCTTAACGATATGGCTGCTACTTTATCTAAAGTAAAAGCTACTAATCCAGATGTTCTTGTAGTTTCAGGTCATACTAAGGGTGCTTTAACTGCAGTTAGACAAATCTCAGAGATGAAAGTTGATGTGAAAATGTTAGCAATGACTCATTGCGATGCTGCAAAATTATCTAAACAACATGGTAAAGCTTCAGAGTATGCACTTTGTGCTTCTCAATGGCATAAATCTCTATCATACAAAGATAAGTTCTTTGGTGGTGGTATGAAATATGATGCTGATTTCACTAAAGAGTTTGGGTACGCACCGCCATATCAGGCAGCAGAGTCATCGGCAGCTTTATTAGTTTATAAAGATGCGTTCGAGAGAGCAAATTCTTTTGATACTAAAAAGGTTAGAGACGCTTTAGCTGCAACTGACATGCAAACTTTTTATGGAAACATAAAATTTGCTGAAGGTGGTCAAAACGTATCTAAGCCAATGGTGCTTTTTCAAGTATCTTGTAACGATGATGGTAGTAAATGTGAAAACAAAGTTGTTGCCCCAACAAAATGGGCTTCAGCTGAGTTAGTACACCCAATTCCATCTTGGTCAGAAAGATAATATCTAATATGCAAAATGCTCCCTAGTAATAGGGGGCATTTTTTATAAACAATTGAAAAATTTATGGATTTTCTAATTTTCCAAGCACCAATGTTGATGGTCCAAGCTTCAATGGATGGAATATTATTAGGTATTTTGTTTGCATTAATTGCTTATGGAATGGCATTACAGTGGGGAGTAATGAATATAATTAACATTGCTCAAGGAGAATTAGTAATAATGGGTGGGTACATTGCTTACTTTATGTATCTATCAGGAATTCACCCCGCTTTTGGAATAATTGTATCACCAATTGTTATGTATTGTGTTGGTTGGGGAATGTACAAATTAGTTATTAATAAAGTAGTAGATAAAGATTTATTCACTTCAATACTTGCTACATTTGGAATAAGTATTTTAGCACAACAGTTAATGAATTTTGCATTTGGTGCAGATGTAGTTGTTGCTCAATCAAATTTTGGAACAACTATGTTGTTTGATAATATGGTTACACTTCCTAATGCTAAAATATTTTCAGGAGCAGTTTGTGTAATATCTGCAATCATTCTTGTTATCTACATGAAGAAATCAAAATTAGGCAGAGCCATTAGAGCAACAGCACAAAATGCAAGAGCCGCTAAAATTTTAGGTGTTGATACAGAAAAAGTTTACGCAGCAACTTTTGGAATTAATGCAGCACTATGCGGAATAGCAGGGGCATGTATTGCAATCACATTCACTCTTCATCCTTATACTGGATTACCTTATACAGTTAGATCATTTATGATCGTAATTATTGCAGGACTTGGAAATTTACCAGCTGTTGCAATATCTGGCATGGGCCTTGGAGTATTTGAAGAATGGGCTGATTATTTACTTGGAACAGAATTTAGAATTGCAGCCGTATTCTCATTGCTTGTTTTAATTTTAGTTTACAGACGATTTAAGCTTTCAAGAAAAAGGGAGTATCTGAAATAATGAATAAAAATATCCTACTATATGCTGGATTATTAATATTTGGTTTAGTTGGGGCTTTTATCTTTCCAGCTTATAAACTTCAGTTATCATTTCTTTATATTCTGATTGTTTTGGCTATGACCTGGGACGTTCAAGGAGGTCAAATGGGTTACAATACATTTGGAAATATTTTATTCTTTGGTGTCGGAATGTATGTTGCCTCAAGTACTCAAATAGCAATGTTTTTCTCACTAGCTGAATGGACAGATGCAGGAGGAGAAAAAACATTTGTTCACACAATTCCACAATTTTTTCAAGGTTTTGGAGTTGGTTTAATATTAGCAGGAATTATTCCAATGATTATTGCTGGAGTAATCGGTTATGGAATTTTAGGTTTAAGAGGACATTATTTTGCAATTTGTACATTGGCCCTAGGAATTGCAGCAGGAGAAATAGCAGGTGGAATTGAAATTATAGGAGCAGGTCAGGGGATGACCGTTCCAGTTTGGCCAAAGGGATTTGGTTCTAATGCATCTTCATCACAATTTTTATATTATTTAAGTTTTACTTTAGCAGTTATAACATTTGTTACTTTAAAATGGGCTTACAGCACGAGGTTTGGTTTAGTTTTAAATGCTATAAGAGATAATGAGGATAAAGCAGAAGCAATGGGTATCCATACAATGAGATATAAGATTATCGGTTGGATGGTTTCAGCATTCTTTGTTGGTATAGCGGGAGGATTGATGGGTCATATTAATGGTTATATTGAACCAACAGAAATAGCATTTGCAGGACCAACATTTGGAGTGTTCATGGTTTTAATGGCGATACTCGGTGGTAAAGGAACTTTATGGGGACCACTTATTGGTGCAACTGTATTTCATTTATTCAAAGAGGGTTTTTGGACATACTTTTTAGGTTGGCAATATGTTGCTCTAGGAGTTTTAATTGTAGTAATTGTTGTTTACTTTCCAGAAGGAATTATGGGCTGGCTGCGAGAAAAATATCCTGAAAAGTTTGGAGAGGTTGTTGATGAAGCAGATCGAAAGGCACAGGTAGAATTAAAGTAATGGCTATATTAGACATATCAGGTGTAAGCAAATCTTTTGGTGGCGTTAAAGCTAACGTTGATATTTCAATGACAGTTGAACAAGGTTCAATTGTTGGGTTAATTGGCCCTAATGGATCAGGTAAAACTACGTTGTTTAATTCAATTGTTGGAACCTATCCAATTGACAAAGGTTCAATAAAATTTGATGGAACAGAAGTTTCTGAATTACCAGTTCCAGTAGTTGCAAAACTTGGCTTACTTAGAACTTTTCAACAAACAAGAATTTACGGAAAGTTGAACTGTATTGAAAACATGTTAATCAGTCATAAACCAGAGAATGATGGAATATTAACTGTATTTCAAAAAATACCATCTGAACTGACAGACAAAGCTGAAACATTATTAAAATTTGTAGGACTTCATCAAAAGAGAAAACTGAGAGCAGGTGATCTTTCTTTTGGTCAGCAAAAACTGTTAGAGCTAGCGATGGCATTAATGAACGAACCGAAAATGCTTTTGCTTGATGAACCTACAGCTGGAATTAACCCTACATTAATTAATGGAATTATAGATCGTTTAATTAAAGTTAACAAAGAATATGGAATCACATTGTTGGTTATAGAGCACAATATGAAAGTAATTATGAACTTAGCACAAAAAGTTTTTTGTTTAGCGCATGGTCAAATGCTAGCCAATGGAAGTCCAGAAGAAATTAAAAATGATAAGCGAGTTTTAGACGCTTATTTAGGAGCACAATAATGTCAAATCAATATGATGTACTAGGAAAAGCACCAGGATCTGAAGAGTTAAAAAAATTAGCTTCAGGTAATAATCATGTCTCAATAAAAAAATTATCTGCGGGTTATGGAAAAATGGAAATACTTCACGACTTTGATTTATCAGTAAGTAAAGCACAATCTTTGTGTTTAATTGGTCCAAATGGCGCAGGAAAGTCGACAATACTTCATTCAATTTATGGTTTTACAAATATTTTTTCAGGAAAAATTGAAATAGAAGGAAAAGAGATAACAAATTTAACTCCAGCTGAAAAACTAAAATCATGTGGAATAGCATACATATTACAAGACAATTCTGTTTTTCCAGACATGACAGTTGAAGAAAATTTATTAATGGGCGGTTATATCAAAGAAAATTCAGATGAATCATATCAAGAAGCAGAAAGAATTTTTGAAAAATATGAAAGGTTAAGAAATAGAAGAAATCAACCTGCAAAAGTTTTATCTGGCGGAGAAAGAAGATTATTAGAAATTTCTAGGGCATTAGTAATGAAGCCATCAGTATTACTAGTTGATGAACCTTCTATTGGTTTAGAACCAAGATACATTGATATGGTTTTTGAAATTTTAAGAGATCTTCAGGTTTCTGAAAAAAAAACAATTATTTTAGTTGAACAAAATGCTAAAAAAGGATTGGAGTTCGCTGATATTGGCTATGTATTGGTATCAGGTCAAACTGCTATTGCTGGCAAAGGGGATGATTTGTTAAATAACCCTGATGTTGGTAGACTATTCCTTGGTGGTTAATGATTAACATAAATTATTTTTTAAAAGGTTTTTTTTGTATTAAGAGTGTAAATAGTCCAGCTATAGCATTAGCCGCAGGTTTCATAGCTATCGGAGCCTTATTCAAGAGTATTGGTCTGAATATTCAAGAAAGTATTTTTTCAACATTTTTAACTTATGCGATGCCAGGGTCACTAATAATGGCAGAGTCATTAATAGTTGGGGCTTCTTTATTAAATATTTTTTTTGCAGTTTGGCTGGTTAATGCAAGACTATACCCAATGACAGTTTCGCTATTTCCGTTATTAACACATAAAAGCCAACCAAGATTAAAATACTATTTAGCTTGTCATTTTGTTGCTGTTTCAGCGTGGCTAATAATGAAAGAAAATTACAAATCTGTTGAAAGAAAATATCGTTTGGATTATTGGATAGGCGTAGGTGCATCAAATTTGTCGGTAGCAGTATTAGCTACTATATTTGGTTTTTTTATAGCTGATTATCTTAGTAAAGACATGATGATAGGGTTGGCCATTGTAAATCCAGTTTATTTTACATGTGTAATGGTTGGAGCAATGAAAACTATTCAAATGAGTTTAGCTGTTATATTGGGGTCCCTTTTTGGAATGCTGTTTTATTTTATATCACCAGAATGGTGTATATTATTAGGTGGACTTACAGCTGGCACTTTGGCTTTTTTTCTAGGAGAATTAAATGGCAACTAACATAGTGTTAGCAATTTTATCAACATCATTAGCCACATATATTTCAAGATTTTTTGGAGTAATGACATCTAAAAAAATGAAAGAAAATTCAAAGATTTTTAAGTGGTTTAATTGTCTTGCTTATTCAACGTTGTCAGCATTACTTGTGAGAATAATTATTTTTCCTGCTGGCGCATTATCTGATGTGAGCTATTTAAGTAGAGCAACAGTAGTATTGTTTTGCTTATTTATATTCTTTATATTTAAAAGAAATTTTGTTTATCCGACAGTAATTTCTGCTATCATGATGGCATTACTGAGTGAGCACTTATAATGGAAAAAATTGCTGGATTAACAATTTCAGAACACAATAAATCAAAAAGAATAATTAATATTGATCTAGAAAATGAAATTATTGAAAAACTAATATTCCCTTTCAACAAATTTGATTTAACAGCATTAGAGCTCAAACCCTTTACACGTTTTACTATTGCAAAAAGTTTAGACGAT